>Ga0105237_10002230_pt1 | contig 24218 bp, 20 predicted proteins | sample KBSC24metaG_FD_81520 | JGI IMG/M metagenome (GOLD analysis project Ga0105237, IMG submission 81520) | Corn rhizosphere microbial communities from Kellogg Biological Station, Michigan, USA - KBS C2-4 metaG | ecosystem: Host-associated > Plants > Roots > Rhizosphere > Soil | place: Michigan, USA...
CTGTCGGCGCTGCAAGAAATCATCGATCGTTGTATGCGTATGGCCGACGTGTCTGAATGTGTTTATTTTTTTTGTCAAATCGTCCGGCGACCACCGAGACATCCAAACATCAGGTTGATCACGTTGAACCACGACTTTCGCCTCGCGCGCGAGTCGTTTGTCATCGCCAACTCTTCGTCGTTGAGTTGTGCGTTGGTGGCGTTTGACGAGACTGGTAGCCAGAGTTCACCCGAGCAGATCAGGTACTGGGCGCTAAAGACGAGTAATCCGAAAAATGTTGCGAGTCTGGCTAACTGCGTCGAAGGCGTGATCGATTGGTCACTCGCAGCTTAGTTCAACCGCAGATTTACGCTGATGAACGCAGATCAGATCTGCGTTCATCAGCGTAAATCTGCGGCTCAATCTTCGACGTCAACACGCGCCTGATCTTTTTCGGCAGCAACCGCGCGGCGATCAGCGCTGTTGCACCAATCAATTCGACGACGTCGCCTCCACCGCGCCAGTGTTCACGAACAACGCGCGGCTCAGTGACACTCATCAGCCGTAACAGCGTCAACGCGATGAGATAAGCATCGTCTACCTGTCCGACGAACGGCAGCATGTCAGGGATAAAATCCAGCGGCATGAACGCGTAAGCGATCGCGCCTGCAACGAGCAGCCTCTCTTTTGCCGGAACTCGCGGGTCGGCCATTAAACGCGCGCTGAGTAAAAGAAGATGCGGTATGACAAGCAAAAGATTTGTCATGCGACTGCGCAGGTTCAATTCCGCCATTGTTCCCCTCCGGCCCATAGATGATGCAGATTCGTGTAAATCAGTGTAATCTGTGCCACCACTATAGTCTATGGACATTCTCGACCGAATTCGCCAACGCGCCGCGTCAAGGCCACAACACATCGTTCTTCCTGAAGGAAACGATCCGCGCACCGTCGTCGCCGCTGCGGAGGCGACCACCCAGCGGATAGCGCGAATTACTATCCTTGGTGATGACGAAGCGATTCGCTCCGTCGCCAGCGAAAATCGTCTGGATCTGGGCGGCGTCACGATCGTCAACCACAAGCGCGCGTCTGATTTCGATAAGATGGTTTCGCTTTTTCACGACCTGCGAAGAGCGAAGGGCCTGATGGCTGATGAAGCGCGAACGCTTGTTTCCGATCCTTTGTACTACGGAAACTTGATGGTTCGTTCAGGACTCGCGGATGGCTCTGTCGCGGGCGCCACAAACACCACGTCACACACGGTTCGTGCAGCGTTGCACTGCATTGGCGTGAGGTCGGGTTTCAAGCTGGTGTCGAGTTTTTTCCTGATGTCGTTGCGAAACAGTGAATTCGGACACGATGGCGCGATGATCTACGCGGATTGTGGTGTTGTGATCGAGCCGAGTGCCGTCGAGCTGGCGGAGATCGCTCTCGCAGCCGCCGATTCGTGCAGAGCACTGCTCGGGACGGAGCCGCGCGTCGCGTTGTTGTCGTTTTCGACAAAGGGAAGCGCTAAGCACCGGCTGATCGACAAAGTCGTCGAAGCGACGAGAACAGTGAAAGCGCGTGCGCCGGAGTTACTGGTAGACGGAGAGCTTCAGGCTGATGCGGCGTTGATTCCCGGTGTCGCGCAGTCGAAAGCGCCAGGTTCGCCGGTTGGTGGACGCGCAAACGTTTTGATATTTCCCGATCTGCAAGCGGGAAATATCGCTTACAAGTTAACGGAACGACTCGCGGGCGCGACCGCTATCGGACCGATTTTGCAGGGTTTGGACAAGCCCGCAAACGATCTGTCACGCGGCTGCACCGCCCGGGATATTGTCGACGCGATCGCGATCACGGCCGTCCAGGCGCAGGCTCGGAAGGCAACGTAAGATGTTGGCGGGCATCAAAATTCCCGAATTCCCGAAAATGTCCTGGATTAGTCGCACAACTGGGTTGCTGTTGATGGCGTTGCTTTTCTTGGCCGGCGCCACCCGGATCGCGAGCCAGGAACCTCAAAAACCAAACCCATCACCGTCGCCCACGCCTGAGAAAGAGCAGGACTCCGTCAAGGTCTTTACGGAAGAGGTGCGACTTCCGGTCGTGGCCCTCGACGCCTACGGTCACTACGATCCGACGCTCGAGGCCGACGACGTTCTCGTGCTCGAAGACGGCGTCATTCAGCAGATCAGAAGCCTGCGACACATTCCGGCAAACGTGCTGTTCGTGCTCGACACTGGCGGCGAATCAAGCGGGATGGGAGGTATGTCGAAGAGCACCTCACTCACGCGCCAGGTGGCATCGCAGTTGGTGTTGAGACTTCAGGAAGGCGCGTCGATCGCGGTGATACAGTCGGGTAATAAAGCGGAGATTTTGCAGCCGTGGACCACTGACAAGGCCGCTGTGCTTAAGACGTTAAAGACGAAAATCATTTCAAGCAAGCGATCCAGGATTTCAGAAGCCATCGTCGATGCGAGTGTGCAACTCAGTGCACGTCCTGAAGGAAGCCGGCACGTCGTGATGATCACTGATGGCGTCGATTCTCCGGGTTCGAAGGTGAATCGCGAAGAAGCGATGAAGAAACTGATCGCCGCGAGAGCGACGGTACATATCATCAGTTACACAGAGTTTGTAAGACAGAAAAACGATCGCGCCGATTCGCGCGTTGTCGCAGGGCCGCGTCCGCCGAATGCGGATCCGATCCGAGCGACTGATCCCACACAACCGCCGGGCCAGACGCGTCAACCGTCATACGGCGTCAGGATCAATTTCGATCCGGCGATGCGGAAACTGCGCAAAGCTTATGAAGCGGAAGTGAAGAAAAGCCAGCAGGCGTTGCAGAATGTTGCTGAAGAGACGGGCGGCAAATGGCTTCTGCCTCTCAACAGCGAGGAAATGATGGCTCAGGCGAACGACGTGGCGCGCGCCATCGGTGCTGAATACGTTGTCACTTACCGTCCGAAGCGCCCTCTTGCCGAAGCAAGCCCAGGCGAATACCGGCACATCGAGGTGGCCTCACGCCGCGTCGGTCTCAGCCTCCACTCACGTCGAGGCTACGTGGTGCCACAAAAAGACATAAAGAATTAACCACAGATTTACGCAGATGAACGCAGATCAAATCCGCGTTCATCTGCGAAAATCTGCGGCTCGAACTGATCGTGCTTCGGCAATAGCGACTGCCGGTGTAACTCTTCCCAATCTTCTTTCGGAACACGGTGAAACGCTTCGACGACTTTCGGGTCGAACTGCCGCCCGGCCCAATCATCCAGCTCCTGCGACGCAGCTTCGTACGACTTCCCACGGCGATACACACGGTCGCTCGTAATCGCGTCGAATGCATCTGCGACTGCGAAGATGCGCGCGTTAATGTCGATCTCCTCCTGGCGCAATCCGAGCGGATAACCCGTCCCGTCCCATTTTTCATGATGTTGGGCCACCACGCGCGACGCGCCCTGTAGAAACTCGATCCCGCGAAGAATCTGCTGACCGTGCATCGGATGTTCGCGCATGCGCACCCACTCTTCTTCCGTGAGTTTCGCAGGCTTGCGGAGGATCGAATCCGGCACACCAATCTTCCCGATGTCGTGCAACAGCGATCCAAACTCGAGCGCCTTCATCTGTTCACTATTCAACCCGTACTCACGTCCGAGTCGAAGGCTGTAAGTCACGACTCGTTCTGAATGCCCGTGCGTTTCCGAGTCTCTGGTTTCGAGTGCGGCAGTCAATGCTTTCAGTGTCGAACGATACGCAGCTTCGAGTGAATTCAAAGCGCGATCGAGTTCCGCGGTCCGTTGTTCCACCAGCTCTTCGAGATGATTTTCGTAACGCTGCTTCGCGACGACGAGCTCGTAATGCTCGAGGGCGCGTTTGACAACAGCTTCGACCTGTCGCAGATCGAACGGCTTCATCAGGTAATCGAAGGCGCCTAAACGCAAAGCGCCAATCGCACTCTCGACAGTCTGCATACCGCTGATCATCACCACGACGGTTTGAGGTGAAAGCTCTTTGACGTGCGGAATCATGTCCAGGCCACTCATGCCCGGCATCGTGATGTCGCTGATGACCAATTGGAATTCGCCTTCGCCGAGGCGCGCTAATGCATCCTCAGCCGAACCAGCCTTGAGACAGTCGTACTCTTCACTCAAGAGGTCGGCGAGGATCTCGGTTATTTCAACTTCGTCATCGACTATCAGTATGCGGGGCGACACAGTTGTCGGCATTTTTATCTCCTGAAATGGGCAGGACAACGGGCGGCAAGAAAAATTTGGTAGAACTCGAAGCCTGTGAGGTACGAGGGGTTAAGGCATGCCGCGCCAGCAGTCTGGCTCAGGCATTCTAGCCCTTTTATGGTCCAGTGGCAAACATGTTTTTACGCAGGTACTAAGACACGTGTTTTCAATACGTTAGTTATGTGGAAATACACACATCGCGACGAGTTTGTACTCAGGTGTGAGTTCGGTCTTGTTTGGTGCGGATGGAAGTTGCGCTACATCGGAAAGCGCCTTATGATGTCGTTCCTTCGCGCCGGAGTGGCGAAATTGGTATACGCACCAGACTCAAAATCTGGCGAGGTTCACTCCTCATGTCGGTTCGAGTCCGACCTCCGGCACCAGCAATCTCAAAAAGGCTCATAAAACGCAGAGGTTCTTAGGCCAGGAACAACTAAGCTACAAACTCGTGTGGTTCACAGCTTCTTTGTAAGGAAAACCCTTATTGACAATGGAAAGCACAAGAGTATAGGAAGAGTTCTCTGTGCTCCTTGCGGCCGGGATTTTAACTCCCCCAACGTGTCCCGCTCTCTCAGACACACGGCTTGCAGGGAGATAAACCAATAAGACGTACGCCCCAAAATTCTTCAAAAGGCGCCCGTAAGGATGAGAGTCCTGCTCACAGTCACACTTATGCCAACCATACTCGGAACAAGAGTTGGAGGTTTACTATGCGTTTAGGAGCAACAATTGTTATCGGACTAGTACTGAGTGTAGCAGCTGTTGCAACTATTGCATTACAAAGGCCGAATAATGAGGACCGCAACCAAGTTGGTCTTCAGCAGCTTCCGATTACTGTCAAACAGTTAAAACCTGGAATTAACAATAGCGTCGAGTTGCAGTGTGGAACTGCCAGCATTACACCGCCCAACATTTTGAATGGGTTCGAGTGTAGTTTGAAGAACAATACTGACAAGAGTATTACTGCTGCAAACATAATCTATTCAACTGTACTTGAGGAGGGTGACCTGGAAACCAGAGACTCACGAAATCAAGTTCTAATATCCAATTTTCACCCCGATTTCTATGAAAGAGAAAAAAATATAATACCCGGAGGTTCAAACTCACTTCGACCTGCTGGGGTGTTTACTTATCACAACGCTGTCATCAAAGGGATCGAGGTCTACATCGATTACGTGGAATTTGAGGATGGCACCAGCATGGGACCTGATGTAGAAGGGTCAAAACTAATTAAAGACTTTAGAGTGGGAGCAATGAAATATAAAGGTTGGCTTGCGAAGGAGTCTAAGCAGAAGCCAATAGACACACTACTACAGTCAACACCAAGTGATGAGGAGTTACAGAGATCGGAAATAGGCCTTACTAACCTCACTCAAAAAGAGGGTGCCAGGCGATATGGCATCGCCCTGCGGAACCTGTATAAACAGCGTGGCCCAACGGAAGTACAGAAGTATCTCTCAACAACGCCGCTGCAGGGCATTAACTGATTCAAAGCATCAAGGAGTTTCCGATGCGAAAAGCACTCATCATTTTGTCTTGTATCCTTGCCATCTACGGAGTGATTGGAGCGCAGAGCGGTGCAATAACGGATTGCAAGAGAGTGACCTTTTGTACGACGGCCACAGGAAATAATGGGAATTGCACAATTGAGTGGGAGTATGAGCGTTGTTCCGGCGGTTTTACGGGCGTCTATACTGCCTGCGACACATGTGATCCAGATACTTGTTCGTGCAACTGTGGAACTGAGCCAAATTCAATATATTCAATGAGCTACGTAGACTGTCAAGGGGTTGTGAAGTTTGAGAGCAAAAGCTGCCTGGGTTGCTCGACACCCACACCAACACCTACCCCTACGCCCTGTTTTGCAGACGGTATTGCTTGTGATTTTCCTTCTGACTGCTGTAGCCGTATCTGTGATCAGTTTAATGGGGTTTGCGTTGCAGACACTCCCAGTGAGGGCGGATGTTCAGGTTGCACAGAAGTAACTTGTCCAGGACAGTGCTTTATGGGTTGCTGCACGCAAACACCGATCGTCGTTGATGTACTCGGGGACGGCTTTAACCTTACCAGTTTAGCTGGTGGTGTAAGGTTTGATCTCAATGTTAATGGAACAGCTGAACGTCTATCCTGGACCTCGGCTGGCAGCGATGATGCGTGGCTGGCGTTGGACCGTAACTTCGATGGCCTAATCACAGATGGCAGGGAGTTGTTTGGTGAGTTTACACCTCAACCTGAACCGCCTGCCGGTGAAAAGAAAAACGGTTTCCTCGCCCTTATGGTGTTTGATAAACCAGCAAACGGCGGAAATAATGATGGCGTTATTACGTCGTCCGACGCCATCTTTTCATTCTTACGACTGTGGCAGGATGTTAACCACAATGGATTATCCGAAGCGGGTGAGCTGAAAAACCTGCTTGAAGTTGGCGTGGCTCGCATAGAACTCGACTACAAAGAGTCAAAGAAGCAAGACCAACACGGCAACCAATTCCGGTATCGAGCTAAGGTTGGAGATATATTCGGTGCCCACATAGGGCGTTGGGCGTGGGATGTACTGTTACTAAGTCAGCCTGACTAAAGCAAAGAGTCAATCATGTCCTGCTGGAAAATTGAGAAAGCACTGTAAACACTCAAAAACAGCGTATTGCTGTGAGCCGGCACCATCGTTAATCCGAAACAAAACCTCAGGCATTCTCATACATTGAATAGAGACCCACTCTAGCCCCTTGGAGGTTAACGATATGTCGACCGAATTCGTAGTCACCGCAAACAATTCAAAAGCCCCTTTCAATCTGAAGCTTTATCGCGGAGATGGCATGGCCCTACTCGCGATGAACTGGAAAAAAGGCAAACCGCCGAAAGACTTTGTCGGGTTTGCGATCGAGCTCAAGGCACCGAACAGCAAGAAGTTCATTGCACTCTCCAACCGAATCGCGTTTCCGGGTTCGAACGGCGCAGTCAACGCGAAGAAACTCTCGAGCCGGCTCTCGCCGATTCAGAAGTTCCGCTGGGTAAACTTTCCGTTTAATGCCGAGCTTCCGGGAGAGTTTGTTTACAGGGTGACGCCGGTCTTTATGGACAAGAACGACGAGCTGAGTTATGGCGAACCTCAGGAAGCAGGCATTGAACTGCGTCGTGAAACTCACCCCGGCAAGCTTAACGTCACGTTCACTCGCGGCTTTGTTTCATCGCAGGCCTTCGTGGACCGCTATGGTCTCGACTCGATCCCCACACTCTTACCAGCTTCGGCTGATGCTGGTTTGAAGTTCGTGCCGAGTTTTGTCAATGCTGACCAGGCGTACAAGTGGATGGGATTCGAGGCGCGCAGCGCGATCCTCGAACTGATTGACGAAGGGATTGCCGACAAGAAAGCGGAAGTTCGAGCGGTGCTTTACGATCTAAATGAGCCAGGCATCGTTAGCCGGCTCGAAAAGCTCGGCACGCGGTTGAAGGTGATCATCGACGACGACGGCGCGCACGGTGAACCTAATTCGGCAGAGGCGCAGGCAGCTAAGCGTCTGAGAAAATCTGCCGGCAAAGCGAACGTCAAGCGCCAGCACATGGGTAAGTTGCAACACAACAAGATCGTCGTCGTGGATGGTCCAAAAGTGAAAGCGGCGGTTTGTGGTTCCACGAATCACTCGTGGCGCGGCTTCTTCGTACAAAACAACAACGCCATCGTACTGAGGGGTGAACAGCCGACCCAGCTCTTCATGAATGCATTTGAAGACTACTGGAACAATTCGGCCGTCAAGGCCTTTGGGGCGACCAAATCCGCGTCTCTCAACAAGCTCGAACTCGACGGCATCGACGCACAAATCTGCTTCTCACCGCTCTCGAAGAAAAACTCAGTGTTGCAGTCGATCGCCGACGACGTCAGTGAGAACACGACTTCGAGCCTGTTTTATTCGTTGGCGTTTCTGTTTCAGACTCCCGGGGCAATCAGAAATGCCTTCATGAAAATCAAAAAGGACAACAAGGTTTTCAGTTACGGCATTTCGGATCACAAGGTAAAAGGACTCAGCGAAACGAAGGCGCCGCTGTTGGGAGTGGCCGTTCAGAAGCCGGATGGCAGTGTGACGGTGGTCAACGCGGAAGCGCTGAGGGAGAATGCGCCCGAACCGTTCAAGTCAGAACCGACGGGTGGTGGCGGCACGCGCATGCACCACAAATTCATCGTCATCGACTTCAATAAGCCGACAGCACGCGTTTACATGGGTTCTTATAACTTTTCTGCGTCTGCGGATAAGTCCAACGGCGAGAACCTCATGTTGATCCGCGATCAGAGAGTTGCTACCTCATACATGGTTGAAGCCGTACGCCTGTTTGATCATTACCACTTCCGAGTGGCGCAGCTCGACAAGAAATCGGCGCTGAAGACACTGCAACTGGCGAAGCCTCCCAGGAAACGCGGAGAAAAGGCATGGTGGGAGGAGGACTACACCAACCCACGAAAGATCTTAGACCGTAAGCTCTTTGCGTGACGTGGCTTTGCACAAAAATCGAGAAGGATTGGACGTCGTCTGTCGCGGCGCCTGACAACCACGCACCGATAACACAGATTAAGGCTGATTAGAATTGAATCAGCATCAATCCCCGTTATCCGTGGTATTAGATCAGTTGCTGGAACCTGCTGGAGGGGATCGTAATAACTTTCGCAACGCTGAAGGTAATAGTATACCCAAACAGCCTGAAGACTATCGTCATTAGTTTTTCTCCGGGGATGAGTAAGAAACCAACTCGCCACTGAGCATACCTAAACACTCGAGACCCGAACAACCGAGAGCCCTGCCTATTTCACTGGCAGGTTCCTGCTATTAAGTGCGCCCGCGTCAAAATAACTTGTCGTCGGTCAGATTGGCGTGCCGGCCGGTTAACCTGACATCCTCGACTTCCCTAAAGCCTTTATTTTCCTCACCGAAATCGCTGTACGCGCTGGCACAGCATTGGCTTTACCTCTGCGGGCCAGCAGTGCCCTGATGCCGAGTTTGACAAAATCCCGAGTGGTGAATCCCCAGTCCAGTTCACACGCAATGTTTCTCGACAGCAACTCTTTTATCTCCCGCGCCAGCCGCTTCTCGTGGCCCCTCCCTACTTTTGTGATTCCCGTCGCATTCGCACTCGGCTTCGGACCAGCATTCCTCGTAGCCTTATTTGTTGCACAGTTAATCGCCATCGCCATCGTTTGGAAAACCTGGAAAGGAACTAACGAACAACTCACCGGGGTTCGACAGGAGCTCTCCAGTCTGCAAGGCATCGTCGACGTTTCTCGCGACGCGATCATCGGCGTCACTACCGATGGCGTGATCATGAGTTGGAACCGTGGCGCGCGTGGCATTTATGGCTACACGGCCAAGGAAGCTTTGGGCTCTCCGCTCTCGATGCTCTTCGATAACCGCCGCGGACACGAAGCTTCGCTGTTGTTCGAGAAGGTGACTCGCGGAGAAAACGTCACGCAGCACGAGATGGTCCACCTGAAAAAGGGACGGACGCCGATCGACGTTTCTTTAACGATCTCTCCGATCATGGATGGAAAGACAATCACTGGCGCTTCCGTCGTTGCTCGCGATATCACCGAGCGCAAGCGCGCCGCCGGCTCTCTCGCCCAGCAAGCTGCCGCGATGAAAGCGTCGATGGATGGCATGGCCATCATCGACCACTGTGGCGTCTGCATTTATTTGAACGACGCGTACGCGAAGATTTTCGGTTATGCGAACCCGGAAAGATTGATCGGCGCAAGCTGGGAGATGTTCTACTTTGAAGATGAATTGATGCGTCTGAAAGAACAGATCATGCCGGCCGTCTGGCGCGACGGTTCGTGGCGCGGTGAAGCGATCGGACTTCGGCTCAATGGCAACACGTTGCCACTCGAGATTTCGATTTCGAGCGTCGATGGTGGTGGTCTGGTTCAGGTCGTACGCGACATCACCGAGCGCAAAAAGATCGAAGAGACGCTCCGCAATAGTTCGCTGAAAGACGATCTTACGGGTCTGTTCAACCGTCGCGGCTTGCTCAAACAGGCTGCGCCTTACTTCGATTTCGCGCGCCGGCAAAAAGAAAAATTGCTGCTCCTCTTCATCGACCTCGATGGCATGAAGCGGATCAACGACGAGTTTGGACACACCGAAGGCGACAACGCGCTAATCAGTACCGCCACAATACTCAATCGCACCTTCAGAACCTCCGACATCATCGCCCGTCTCGGCGGCGACGAGTTCACGGTTCTCGTAACCGATCTGAACGCAAGTAAGGAAGAAGCGATTACTCGTCTTAACGAAAATCTCAAAGCCTACAACGCGACCTCACGCCATAAGCTCGCATTCAGCATCGGCGTTGCGACGCTCGAACCGGAACGCATGACGTGCTTCGAAGAGTTGCTCGAACAGGCCGACCAGGCGATGTACGAACAGAAACGCATGAAGCAGCGCCGCGCAACTGAGCGCACTCACAACAGACAGTTTGGCGGCATTGAAGCGACAGAATCGCAGTTCGCACCAAACTCGATTCCGTTCGCACTCTCGACAGGTACGTCGGCCTATGGCAGTCACGGAACTTTCGATAACGCTGCGATCGGAATGGCGGTGGTGTCGACAGACGGGAGTTGGCTCCAGGTGAACGAAGCGCTGTGCAAACTCGTGGGTTATTCAGAACAGGAGTTGCGCGCGACGAGCTTCCAGCGACTGACACACCCGGACGATCTCAGGCACGTGCAGTCGTACATTCAGCGCGTGCTCGAAGGCTACATTCAGAGTCACGAGCAGGAGAAGCGTTACATTCACGAACAGGGCCACATGGTTTGGGTGCAGTGGCACGTGTCGCTGCTGAAGGATTCTGAAAGCGGAACGAAGCGATTGTTCTTCCAGGTGCAGGACATCAGCGATCGCAAGCGAGCGGAAGAACAGCTCACGTTGGATCCGCTGACGAACCTGCCAAACCGCGCGAGGTTCTACGACCTGCTCAAGTTGCGAATGGCTCGCAAGCAACCGAATAAAGATCGACTGTGTGCGGTGTTGCTGCTGGATGTTGACCGGTTCAAACTCGTCAACGACAGTCTCGGAACGACGAGCGCCGATCAGCTTCTGCTCCAGATTGCGAACCGTGTGAAAACCTGTATGCGGCAGGGCGATGTGCTCGCACGTGTCGGTGGTGATGAATTCGCAGTGCTCCTCGATGACGTTTCGGGTGTAGACGAGGCTTCTTCAGTCGCGACGCGCATTCAACAGGCGCTTGCGATTTCGTTCAACCTGCTGGGCCAGGAAGTGTATACGACGCTGAGCATCGGTATCGCGCTCGCTTCGGATCACGAACATGTTTCTGACATTCTGCGCGACGCAGAAACGGCGATGCACACCGCGAAGGAACGCGGCAAGGCGCGTTACGAAGTCTTCGGACGCGACATGCACGGCGAGTTTATGAGTCGACTGAAGATGGAGACCGATTTGCGCCACGCGTGCGAACGCGACGAGCTCTTCGTCGATTATCAACCCATCGTTTCGCTCAATAATCGGACTTTGATCGGGTTCGAAGCACTCGTGCGCTGGCGACATCCGGAATTCGGAGTCGTGCCGCCGAAGGATTTCATTCCCGTCGCCGAAGAGACTGGTCAGATCCTGACGATTGGACAAACAGTGCTCGAGTCGGCTTGTCGACAGGCGCGCGAATGGCAGGAGGCGTATCCAGCGTCGCCGCCGCTGTTCGTCAGCGTTAACTTGTCGGTGAAGCAGTTCAATCAGCCGGGGCTGGTCGAGAACATCGCAAACCTGCTCCAGGAGTCCAAGCTGCCGCCGCGTTGTTTGAAGCTCGAAATCACGGAGTCAGTGTTCAGCGACAATATCGAAGCGGCCGTTGGACTGTTGACGCAACTGCGAGAGCTCGGCGTGCAGTTGAGTATTGACGACTTCGGAACCGGTTACTCCAGCTTGAGTTACCTGCAGCGCTTTCCAATCGATACGCTTAAGATCGACAGGTCGTTTGTGACCCAAATGATGGAGAATGAAGAGAACCTCGCGATCGTGCGAACGATCGTGGCGCTGGCGCAAAATCTCGGGATGGATGTGGTTGCGGAAGGCGTCGAGACTGAAGACCAGCTAAGGCTGTTGCGCAAGTTGGATTGCGAGAATGGGCAGGGATACCTGTTTTCGACCCCGCTCGGTGGAAATCAGTTGGAGCAGTTTATCGCGAATTGCAACCTCGAAGCGCCTACCAGGTTGGTTGCATAGGTTTACAACGAAACCGTCTGCTCGGCCCAGAATTGAAACTCGCGGTGCTTGTGTTCTTCGGCTCTTGCCTGAACGCCGCCGGCGACGCGGCAGATCGCTTCGAACACGCGCTGGCCCACCTCGTCGATCGTCTCCGTGCCGTCGATCACGCCGCCCGCCGACAGATCGAGATCGTTGTGCATTCGCTCGAAGATCGGCGTGTTTGATGCAAGCTTGATCACCGGCGCGATCGCGTTTCCGATCGTCGTGCCTCGTCCAGTGGTGAACACGACAACCGTCGCGCCAGCCGCAACGAGCCCGGGCGTCGACTCCTGGTCGTACCCCGGTCCCTGCATCAGATTAAGACCGCGATGTTTGGGCGTCTCAGCGTATTCCACAACTCCTTCGACGCGCGTCGTCCCCGCCTTCGCGATCGCACCCAGCGATTTGATCGTGATGTTGAGCAGTCCGCCGGCAATGTTCCCCGGACTCGGATTATTGTTCAGCACCGCGCCAAACTTCGACGCGTACTCCTTGTACCAATCGACCATGCGATACACGGCGCGACCAGTCTCAGCATCCTTCGCACGGTTCGCCAGCAGATGTTCGGCGCCGCAAAACTCGGGCACCTCAGTTAGCAACACCGTGCCACCCGATCGCACCAGCCGATCCGCCGCGCGTCCGAGCGAAGGATTCGCAGAGATCCCCGAAAACCCATCCGAGCTACCACACTTCACGCCCAGCACGAGTTCGCTGATCGAACATTCGTCGCGCACACTTTCATTTACCTCGGGCAGCATTCGCTCGACTTCCGCGAGCCCCTTCTGAATTGCCGCCTGCGTGCCGCCAACTTCCTGAATTCCGATCTTCGCCACGGGCTTGTCAAACGACTTCTCGCGTTTGAGCAGATACTTTTCCACCAGGGCCAGGTTTGTTTTTTCGCAGCCGAGGTCGATCAAAATCACGCCGCCAACGTTCGGATGATCCGCGTAGTTTGATAAAGTACGCAGCATCACGTCGATGGTCGATCCATCCTGGCAGCCGCAACCCTTGTTGTGAGGAATGGCGACGACGCCGTCGACGTTTGGATACTTGTCGCGATTGTAGATGGTGAATTCCGCGATCGTTGAAATCTGTAGCGCTTCATGACTCGCGCACATGCTCGTGGGCACGATCAGCACGTAGTTTCGCGTGCCCACTCGACCGTCGCGACGGCGATGGCCCATGAAAGTCGATCGCTCGGCTTCGGGAATATATTCAGGTGGCGGCGTATGAAGATCCGCCGGCAGATCTCGCACGAGCGGCACGTCGTTCGTCATGTTTGCATGAGTGATCTGCTCGCCACTGCGGATGCCGAGCGAGGTGCCGATTGGCTGGCCAAACTGAGTTACAAACTCGCCCGCAGGGATGTCTCGAGTGGCAAAGCGATGTCCCGGCGGCACGGCGCCATGCGCCTTCTTGACCACGGCCACATTGTCAGACGGGTCGACAACGATCGCGTACTCGTTGATTTCATATCTGGATTCTGAAAGCTGATTCAACAACATGAGCTACTCTAGACTAGCACTTAACGACAAGGTCGCGGTAATTGTTGGTGGCACCTCGGGCATCGGACTGGCCATCGCGAAGGGAATGGCGGAGGCGGGCGCCGACGTCGTTCCCACTTCGCGCCGCATGGATTTGGTCGAGGCGGCCGCCTCGGAAATCGAGAGACGCGGGCGGCGATCGATTCGCGTCAGCTCGGATGTTTCGGATCGCGCGTCGCTGCAAAACGTGCTCGACGAGTCGATCCGTGCGTTTGGGAAGGTCGACATTCTCGTGAACTGCGCCGGTCGCACGAAGCGCGCGCCGACAGTCGACTTCTCAGAAAAAGATTGGAACGACATTATCGACACGAACCTCACGGGGACGCTTCGCGCGTCGCAGGTCTTCGGTCGACACATGCTCGAACGCGAGTCGGGCAGCATTATCAACATCGCATCGCTCTCGACGTTTGTGGCGCTGTACGAAGTGGCGGCATATTCGGCGAGCAAAGCGGCGGTTGCTTCGTTGACGAAGTCGCTGGCGATCGAGTGGGCGTCGCGCGGAGTGCGCGTCAACGCGATCGCGCCGGGCGTCTTTCGTACCGCGCTCAACGAAAAGCTGCTCGACGAAACTGAGCGTGGCCGCGAGTTTCTCTTGCGCACGCCGATGCGTCGCTTCGGGAACGTCGACGAATTGGCGGGAGTCGCGATCTTCCTTGCGTCCGATGCGGCCAGCTTTGTTAATGGGGAGATCATCGCTGTCGACGGCGGCTTCCTCGCGAGCGGTGTCAACCAGTGAGTTCACAAAAAGCACATAGAAGAACACAAAAAGCACAAAATGGTTTTTAATCAGATATGGTTTCTTGTGTGCTTCTATGTGCTTTTTGTGAAACTCACTGACATAAAATGGTTTTTAATCAGATATGGTTTCTTGTGTGCCTTTTGTGCCTTTTTGTGGCTACAAACGGGCTTGGCGTACGATCTCCAGGAATTGTTTCGCGCGTTCGGTTATGGTTGCGGCTGATGCTTTGACATCGACGAGATCGGCGCCGACACCGAGAGCGGCGGCACCGGCTTTGATGAAGTCGGCGGCCGTTTTTAACGACACGCCGCCAGTCGGCACGAGCTCGATTTGAGGCAGCGGCGCCTTCAACGCTTTCAGATAACTCGGACCACCAACCGCGCCCGCCGGAAACACCTTCACAAAATCCGCACCCGCATTCCACGCCTGGACCACTTCCGTCGGCGTGAGCGCGCCCGGCATCACGGCTACGTCGTGTCGTTGACAACACGCAATCGTATCCGCGTTCAACGCCGGACTGACGACAAACTTCGCTCCCGCCGAAATGCATGCTGACGCCGTCTCAGGATCGAGCACCGTTCCAGCTCCGACCGTCGCCACGTCGCCATACAGCTTCGACACCTGTTCGATCAAAGCAACCGCACCGGGCACAGTCATCGTGATCTCGAGTATCGAAATCCCGCCTTCACGAATCGCATCGATCGCCCGCATCGCTTCGTCAACGCTCGAAGCACGCACGACCGGGATCACGCCCGTGTCTTTGATCTGTTTGATAACTTCAGCGCGCGACACGCACAGTCCCGCCTTTCATCACGCGTTCGACTTCCGCCAGCGTCGCCATCGTCGTGTCGCCGGGCGTCGTCATCGCCAACGCACCATGCGCAGCGCCACACTCGACCGCCCATTGTGGTCCACGCTCAGTCAGAAACCCGTAGATCAATCCCGACGCGAACGAGTCACCTCCGCCGACGCGATCGAGAATCTCGAGGCTCTCACGCACCGGCGCCTCAAAGAATTCGCCGGCGGCGAAACAGACTGCGCCCCAGTCGTTGATAGTCGCTGTCTTCGCGTTTCTGAGCGTGGTCGCGACGACTTTGAAATTGGGAAACTCGGCGACTGCTCGCTCGATCATTCGTTGAAAGTTGCGCACGTCGAGCTTGGAAATATGCTCGTCCTGGCCTTCGACTTCGAATCCAAGCGCGGCCGTGAAGTCTTCTTCATTGCCGATCATCACGTCGACCAGCGGCGCGAGTTCGCGATTCACTGAGACTGCTTTCGCCTGTCCACCGATCGACTGCCACAGAGACTCTCGATAGTTGAGATCGTAAGAAACAATCGTCCCGTGCTTCCGTGCGATCTCCATCGCTTCGCGCGCAACCGCCGGCGTCGTCTCAGACAACGCACAAAAGATCCCGCCAGTGTGAAACCAGCGTGCACCTTCCGATCCGAATATCTTCTCCCAATCGATCTCGCCCGGCTCGAGCTGCGACACAGCTGTGTGGCCGCGGTCGGAGCATCCGGCGGCCGCACGCACGCCAAAACCACGTTCAGTAAAGTTCAGACCGTTGCGAACGGTGCGCCCAACGCCGTCGAACTCCACCCATTTCAAGTGCGACTGGTCAACGCCGCCCTGGTAGATCAGATCCTGGACCAACCTGCCAACGGCGTTATCTGCGAGTGCCGTGACGATCGCTGCGTCGAGACCAAAGCAGCGCTTCAGACCGCGCGCGACGTTGTACTCGCCACCGCCTTCCCAAACGCGAAAGTGGCGCGTCGTCGTCACGCGTTCTTCGCCCGGATCCAGCCGCAGCATCACTTCACCAAGACTCACGATGTCCCAGCGACAGTTCGTCTTTGGTCTAGCCACAAGGGTCATAATTTAGCTGAGCGCCAACGATCGATCGCTACGGCAATGACGATGATCGCCCCGATAATGATCTCCTGAATGTAGTTGGGCCAACCGACCTGTTGGCATCCGTTTCTTAAGAACGCCATGATCAAAGCGCCGATCATCGATCCGAGAATACTTCCCTCACCACCATTCAGACTTCCGCCACCAATCACCACCGCCGCGATAATGTCCAACTCCGATCCCGCGGCAACTGTCGGATCGCCTTGTCGCAAACGCGACATCTGCATCACGCCCGCCAGACCAAACAGCAACCCCGCGAGTCCATAGATCCACACCTTCAATCTATCCGTCGCGATACCACACGCACGCGCGGCAGCCTCATTCGACCCAAGCGCAAAAACGCGCCGCCCAAAAACTGTGTTACGCAACACAATCGCCGCACACACGGCGAGCACGATTGTGATCCAAACGCCAGGCGCGACCAGCAGCCACGCCGGATTCGGAAACATCACGAGCAACTCATTGAGCCACGTCGAAGGCATGTTGACCGTCTGCTGATTGGCCATCCACTTCGCGACACCACGCGCGACTCCGAGCATCCCGAGCGTTGCGATAAACGGAACGACTTTCAAACGCGTGATCACGAGACCATTCACCACGCCAACCAAACCGCCGACGAGAATGCCACCCAACAGCGCCACTAAAGGGGGAAGGCCACCGTTGATTCCGAGCGCCGTGATCACCCCGGTCAGTGCGATCGTCGATCCGACGGCGAGATCGATGCCGCCACTGATAATGATCAGCGTCATTCCGATCGCGCCGATGGCAACGATCACCGTTTGCGAAAGAACGATGCGCAGATTGTTTGGCGAGAGAAACCGCGCAGGCGTATCCATCAGTATCGAGAAGATACCGATCACCAGCAGCAGTCCGAGCACCGGCCCAAGCCGATTCAACCAACTCTGCAGCACAGAGGCGTTGAGGTAAGCTCGGTTTTGTTTCACGTCAGCAACCATCGTAGCCGCTGGCTTATTTCAGATATTGATCGAGCGGAGGATGCAACAGTGCTTGTACTTCCGGCGTCGGCATGTTGTCTTTCGTAACCAACATCACGCCGGTATCGATCTTCTTGTTCACGGGCCTGCCGAGCAGACTGTCGACCATCGTCTTCACGCCGAGGTAGCCCATGTTGAACGGATTCTGCACGACGATCCCGTGCAACTGGTTTGCGTTGATTGCGTCAATGAACGTCTGGCTCGAGTCAAACCCGACAAACGAAACCTTGCCGGCCTTGCCGATGTCCTGAAGCGCCAAAAGCATTCCCGCCGTCGACGATTCGTTCGGCGTGAAGATTCCCTGCACCTCGTCGCCAAAGCGATTTAAGAGATTTTCCGAAGCGCGCTTCGCGGTGTCGCGTGTTGCACCGGCGTATTGATCTGTCGAGACAAGTTCAATGTCCGGAAACTTTTGTTTGATTGTTTCGAGAAAACCTTCTTCGCGTTCGGTGGTGCTGGCAGAGCCTTCAGCGTATCGCAAAAGCAGCACCTTCCCCTTGCCGTTCAACAGTTGGCCCATGCGATCTGCCGCAAGCGATCCGCCTTTGCGATTGTCAGTGGCCACAAAACTGACGAACTCGTCCGACTCCAAACCCGAATCGATAATGACTGTCGGCACGCCTGCGCGCCGCGCATCTGCGACTGGACGAACCAGCGCGCGATTGTCGAGCGGCGCGAGCACGATACCGCTGACGCCCTGCGCCGTAAATCCCTCCACGACCTGTATCTGCTGTTCGCGATCGTCTTCACGCAGCGGGCCTTTCCAAATGACGTCGATCTGAGTTCCCTGCGCGGCGAGCTCCTGCGCGGCTTTGTTGCTGCCTGCGTGAATGCTCTTCCAGAACTCGTGCGTGGTGCCTTTCGGGATGACGGCGATCGTGAGTTTCTTAGTTGGCGCCTCTGCTTTTGTGCAGCTCACTGCCAATACGCCCACGCTCAATACAAAAATGAATAGAAGCGTTTTGTGCATTTTGTTCATCCTGTTTCGCTGACGACTGGATTGCCGAGTCCACCCATGCCTTCGATCAACACCTCCATCTGATCGCCCGGCTGCAAAAACACTTGCGGCTTGCGCGCGAAGCCGACACCCGCGGGCGTGCCGGTCGCGATGACGTCGCCGGGTTCGAGTGTGATCGACTGCGTTATGAATTCGATCAACGCAGGCACGCCGAAGATTAGTTGGCTCGTGTTTGAGTCCTGCATGACTTTGCCGTTCAACGTCAGCTTGATCGAGAGCTTGTGTGGATCGGTGATGACGTCTGTAGTGATGATTGTCTGTCCCATCGGCGCGAACGTGTCGCAGGATTTTCCCCGCTGCCACTGGCCATCGGAAAACTGGAAGTCGCGCGCGCTCACGTCGTTCAAAGCCGTGTAGCCAAGCACGTAGTCGTAAGCACGATCGGCAGCGACGTGTTTCGCGCGGCGTCCGATCACCACGGCTAACTCCGCTTCATAATCGACTTGTTGACTCGTGGACGGTATGACGACGGGCTCGCCGGGCGCAATCAGACACGTCGAGAACTTCGAAAACAGGACGGGCTTCTCCGGAATCGGCATGTTGCTCTCGGCAGCATGGTCGCGGTAGTTGAGCCCGATGCAGAGGACTTTGCCCGGGCGCGGAACGGGCGCGTTCCAATACGCGTCCTCACGGCGGACCAGCCAACCCTGCTCGCGCGCATCAGCAAGCGCACGTTCGTCTCGAACGAGCGCGTCGTGTGTCTCGCGTGATTTCTGGAACCATCGGCCGTCCATGTCGAACCACGCGAGCGGATTTGAAGGGCGGTCATCTTTGTCGAACAGTTTTTCGCAGTCGAGGCGGTATCCGGTGTCTTCACCGTTTACGTGGAGAAGAATGCCCATGCGCGGCCGTTCGCCGTATTCAGTTTGAAAGGAGATGATGTGCATCTAGGTTTATCCGTTGACGATTACGTACAGCTCCTGCGGGCCGTGTACTCCGACGGTTAGCGTTAGCTCGATATCCGCTGTGCGTGATGGTCCGGTGATGAAGGTGACTGCACGGCTCAGCTCTCTGCCGTTTCGCAACAGCGTCAAGGCTTCTGCGAGTGTTTCACAGATTCGAGACGCGTCGACGATGGCGATGTGTACTGGCGGTACGAGTGAGACCAGGCGGTGACGTTCGTCTGCTGAGACGAGGACGAGGGTGCCTGTTTCGGCGATCGCTGCTTGAACAGTGCTGATGCCCACGTCGTAGCTGAAAATGTCGTTCGGCGCGATCGTGAGTGCTTCGATCTCGAGATCTGTGAGGTGCATCAGGCGTTCGACGAGCGGATTGTCGGAAATTGCGATGCGCTGTCCGCGTACGATGATCTGGGTTAACGCGCGCGCGATCTCGGTTTCTCCTTGCGCGATGACGCAGTGACCATTCACGGCCTCGAGGTTTAGTCGGAACAACTCTGCCGCAGATTGACGCAGATTAACGCTGATCGGATCAGCGTTAATCTGCGTCAATCTGCGGCTCACTTGTTCGCGCGCGTCGTGAGGCGCACTGGCAGCAAGGTGCGAACGGATTGATCTTAAGATTTCGTTATTCATTCCATAAATCGTGAAAGCTCTTTGATTCGATTGGACGCAGATCGCGGTCGTTGGTCCATGCCCGCGAGATCGGCGTTGCGCGCTGAAATATTCGACCCGCTACTGAACTTAACTTGTACAACGTCGGACTCATCATCATCCTGGCCCATACCTTGAAAGCCAGTCGTTCTACAATGCTGCCTTTGCGCGGCGCGATCTCTGAACGCAGATGTAACAGCAAGCGCGGTATGTCGATCTTCACCGGACAAACTTCCCTGCACGCCCCACACAAAGTCGAAGCGTAAGGAAGCTGCGAAGTCTTTTCGATTCCCATCAACTGCGGAGTGATCACCGCGCCGATCGGACCCTGGTAGACCGAGCCGTACGCATGCCCACCGATTTGCTGGTAAACCGGACACGCGTTCAAACATGCGCCACAGCGGATGCACGCGAGCGACTGTCGCGTGACCGGATGGGCCAACATCCGCGAACGTCCGTTATCGAGCAGCACGATGTGCAACTCTTCCGGTCCTTCATCGCTCTGCTGCTTCTTAACACCGGTGATAAACGACTGGTAAGTGCTCAACCTCTGACCCGTTCCCGAACGCACGAGGAGCTTGAGAAAGATGTCGAGATCCGCGAAATGCGGAATGACTTTCTCGATACCCATCACAGCGATATGCACGCGTGGCAAACTCGTCGTCAAACGAATGTTGCCTTCGTTTTCGACGATGACGATCGTGCCGGTTTCAGCAACGCCGAAGTTGACTCCGCTGATGCCGACGTCCGCGGCTGCGAAGTGGTCGCGCAGAGTCAAACGCGCCGTGTGCGTCATTTGCGCAATGTCGTCGGTCGGCGGCATTCCCAGTTCGGTTGTAAACAGTTCCGCGACCTGTCCGCGCGTTTTGTGAATCGCGGGCGCGATGATGTGTGACGGTGTCTCGCCGGCAAGTTGGATTATGTACTCGCCGAGGTCTGTCTCGACCACCTGCATGCCGGCGGCTTCGAGCGCATCGTTCAGGTGCGTCTCCTCGGTCGTCATGCTTTTGCTCTTGACGACGATCCGCGCCTGACGCTCCGTAGCCAATCCGCAGATGATTGAGTTCGCTTGAGCGGCATCGCGAGCCCAATGAACCTTCGCTCCGCAACTTTCGGCATTGCGCACAAACTCTTCGAGATAGCGATCGAGATGCAACAGCACCTCATCTTTGATCGCTCGCGCCTGCGTGCGCAGCGCTTCCCAATTCGGAAGACTCGCAGCGGCTTCCCTGCGGCGTTCGCCGAAAAGCGAAGTGGCGTTTTTCAATGCGCCGCGGAGCTGCGCGTCGGCCAGTGCCGCCTTCGCGTTCTCACGGAAAGTCTCGCTAGTCAGGGAGCTCATTTGCTTGCCAACAACTCCGCCAGGTGCATCGCGCGCACTTTCGAACCCTTGCGCGACAAACGTCCGCCGATCTGCATCAAACAACTCGCATCACCGGAAACCACCGCCTGAACACCCGCGCGCTCGATCGCTTCGATCTTCTGATCGAGGATCGCCACGGATATTTCCGGATACTTCACCGAGAAAGTGCCACCGAAACCACAACACGCATCGGCGTGTTCGAGCTCGACAAACTCCGCGCCACGCACGTTCCGAATGAGCGTTCTGGGTTCGCTCCTGATGTTGAGATCGCGCAAGCCGTGACATGCGTCGTGCCACGTCAACCTTCCGTTCCACGAAGCGCCGACGTTCTCAACCTTGAGTACGCGGATCAGGAACGAACTCAGTTCGTGTGTCTTTGCGGCAACAGCCTTCGCGCGTTCGAGCCATTGCGGATCGTCAGCAAACAGCTCGGGATAGTGATGGACCATCGCGGTGCACGATCCCGAAGGACTCACAATCGCCTCTGCGTTGCTTTCTTCAAAGATGCTGATGAAACGCCGTGCTACCTGGCGCGCCTCTCTGCGATATCCCGTGTTGAAAGCCGGCTGCCCGCAGCACGTCTGCCGTTTGTCAAACTCAACCTCACACCCCACGCGCCGCAACACCTCGACACTGCTGACGCCGATGCTGGTCCACAATTGATCGACGAGGCATGTGACGAATAAGGCGACTTTCATTAAGCCACAAAAAGGCACAAGGAAGACACAAAAGGGACGTTAAAGCATCACGACGCCTTTGATGTAATCCTGGTGGTGCATCTCGGTTGATAATGCTTTCTCGACGTCTTCTAACGACGTGTAGCGGTGCGTGATCATCGACGGAATGTCGATCTTTGCTTCCTCGATCAGATTCAGCGCGCGCTTGTACATCGAAGGACGCCCGTCGCTTTCAAAACCACCCGACGCGCCCGCGGAACTCACCAGCACCGGCTCCTTGAAAAGTATGTTGCTCAACACGCTCAAATCCGTTCCTGCATGACCGAGTCCGTACAAGAGCACTGTCGCCTGTTTGCGAATCAGCCCGGGCATCGAGCGAAAGACCGCGCCCGCGCCGGAAGCTTCGATCAAATAGTCAACACCCTTTCCACTCGTGTGTTCGTGGACCACTTCCATCAGATCCGCGCCCGCAGGATCGATCGCCTCATCCGCGCCAAGTCTCTTCGCTAGCTCTCGTTTGCGCGCGTTCGGATCGCTGACCAGAAGAAATTCTTCATACTTGAGCACGTGTCGAAGGTATTGAGTGAACAGCAATCCCGCCGGGCCGGCGCCGCATATTAACACGCTGCGAACGTCCGCGCTGCCGGCGTTGACGGCGTGGCGCGTCCGCGCCTTCGCAACCCGGTCAGACGAATGGATGATGCAACCGAGCGGCTCGACGAGTGCCGCAGTCGAAACGTCGAGCGGCGCATTTACCTTTATTGCATTCACGCCCGGCACAGCCATGAACTCCGCGAGGCCGCCGGGCGGCCCGGTGATTCCATGCTCGCGATAAAACTCGCATTGGTGACTGTTCTCCGTGCGACAGTACTCACAAAGAATCTCGCGCCGCCGGCTGACACAGTTCAGTCCCTGGTCCACCACGACGCGATCGCCCTCGCGCAAATCCGTGATCGCTGTGCCCACCTGTTCGATCACGCCTGTGATCTCGTGACCCAGAATCTGCGGCTGCAACGCGAGCGGTATCGCTTGCCCGTATTCGTTCGTGTTGTAGTTTGAATGACCGGTGAAGATGTGCGCATCGGTGCCGCAAAGGCCGATCGCAGACACACGAATCAACACCTCGTAAGGCGAGATTACCGGACGCGGAACGTCTCGCACCTCGAGACGCCCAACGTCGCACAACACACTGGCCTTCATCGTCTGTGCACTCATATTAATAAACCGGACGCGTTAACCCCGACGCGGAGAAGGAGTGACGCGGTGACGCGGTGACGCGGTGACGCGGTGACATCACTGCGTCTCCGCATCTCCGTGTCTCCGTGTCTCCGCATCTCCGCGTCTCCGCGTCTCCGTGTCTCCGCATCTCCGTGTCTCCGTGTCTCCGGGTCTCCGCGTCTCTCATTAGACCTCAATGTCGCTCGTGTCGAGCCGTCCTTCGTCGCGCAGCGCGGCAAACTTTCGCATCGTTTCACGTACCCCGACTTCAAGCGGCGTCGACGGCAATTCACTCATTACTTTTCGAATCGCGGTGTCGTCCATTGCAGCCGGAATCGGGATCGGTGGTCCACCAAATGTGATCAGGTCGCCATTCACTTCGTCGTTGATGAATTTAGCAATGCGCTCGACCGGCACCGTCTGACCGTGCAGGTTGAAAACATGTGCTCCTTCCGGAGTTTTATCCGCGCACGCGATGAACGTCGCTGCCGTATCCGCGACGTACTGAAAGTCAGTCGCACCGGCAAAGCGAATGTGAAAAGGCCTGCCCAGCACGGCGGACTTCATTGCTTTTGTCGGATCGCTCGTCAGCCCGGTGTCGCGATTCACGCCATATACAGTCAGCGGTCGAAGACCAACGCTGTCGATTCCATGATCGAGAAAGTAAACGCGCGCGTTGCCTTCGTTCGCGCGTTTGAAGACGCCGTAATGAGTTGTCGGTTCGCACTGAACAGTTTCGTCAACAGTGCCGTCCCCGTCGTTCAATCCGTAAACA
>Ga0105237_10002231_pt1 | contig 24195 bp, 20 predicted proteins | sample KBSC24metaG_FD_81520 | JGI IMG/M metagenome (GOLD analysis project Ga0105237, IMG submission 81520) | Corn rhizosphere microbial communities from Kellogg Biological Station, Michigan, USA - KBS C2-4 metaG | ecosystem: Host-associated > Plants > Roots > Rhizosphere > Soil | place: Michigan, USA...
TGATGCCGAAATTATTAGTGAATCATGTTATCAATTGCCGCCAGGCTCTTATGCTTCGTTTATTGCTTCGTAAATATTCTTTAACTGGTATGTATGTCTTTTTAAGTGGCTGTCCACAAAACAAAGCCATTCCTTGCCTGTAAGTTCTCCTAATTGTGGAAATGCGACACTCGTACAGGTTGCTGCCAAATCTGTTCTGTCCGCAAGGTTATTTATGCTATCCATGGTTACGTGTAAAGACTTTAAAAGTTGTTCTTTGTTATGTGGGCCAGATGATGGCACTACAAACTCAGGTGCTTTAAACTTTGCAGAAAAATCGAGAAAGATAGATTTAAGAATAGTTTCTTTTTCATCAACAGGTCTTTGTGTGGGTGCTGTTGATCCAAGCAATACTTCCGGTACGCCCGATGATGCTTTAAGTATGTGCTCTGCTACCTGGCCCGCTGTCCAGCTGCCTTCGAAAGGAACTTCATTTATTTGCTGTTCACTAAATTTTGAGAAAGCTTGTATAAAGCCTGTTGCGGTATTTTCAACTTCACTGAATATTTCCTGTGTGGCTATCATATGAGTAGTTTAAATGGTGGCAATTTTTAATAATACAAACCTAATCGTTCACTGAATTTTTTTGAGAGGTGGAAAAAGACAAAAAGCGGGGCTATTTGAGACATTTATACAAATAGAGCATTGGTCATTAGCATAAATAATTTAAAGTAAACTGTGAAGTAATTTCTTTTATTTTTAGCCAATTATTGATGAATAGTCTTTTTAATCCAATAATTTTTCCAGCACCATAAATTCAAGCGGTTGTAAATGTTTGCCTGTGATACCATCTTCGGCAAATGCTTTTCTTTCTCCTGTATCTGTATAGCCATGTCTTTTATACCAGTCAACCAATTCTGTGCGAACAGAAATCACGGTCATATAAATAGCATTACATTGTTTATAGACGGCATATTCTTCGGCGGCCTTTAATAGTTGCTTGCCGATGCCTGCACCTTGTAACTGCGGAGAAACACTAAACATGCCCAGGTAAATTTTATCGCCATGCTGCTGAAGATTTACGCAGCCTGTTATTTGCTGGTTGTCATCAATGTATTTCAGAAAAACACTACCGGGCAATTCAAATACTTGTTGAAGGCTGCTTTCATCCGTGCGTGTATCTCCCCCAATAAGATGCGCTTCTGTTGTCCATCCCTGCTTTGAAATATCTCCACGATAAGCACTGTCAAGTAAATTTTTGATAGCAGTTATATCTGCCATCGTAGCTATCGAAATGTTCTGGTTTAATGATTGGTACATGACGGGCGCGAAAATAGAAAATTCCTTTCAAACGTTTTGTCTCTTACTGGTGCAAACTGTTTTAATGTATGGTGCCCGCATGAGTGGTGTAAATAATCCTGTTTTACTTTAAGCGTTTTATTTTTTATTTTCAATACATGTTTAGAAAAGCGATGCTGCTTATTGGGTTACTTGCTGTTGTTGTTTGTGCCGATGCTCAGGTAAAACGCAGGATAAAAAAAGGCCGGCGTAATAAGTCTGAGAGCCAGTTTATGCTCGATAAGAATGAGTTCCAGGCGGAGTGGGAGATGGGTTATGAAACTGTTACTTCACAGCTTAGTACAATTGTATATCCCAACCTCACGTTGCATTATGGCATTACAGATGACTTTGAAGTGAATACGGAAGTAAGCTATCTTACAGCCAGAGATATATCGATGCCTTTGCATAAAAACATCAGTGGATTAGAACCTGTGATGATAGGTGCTAATTACCTCCTGCTCGAAGAAACGAAGAAAAGTCCGGCTATCATTCTTTCGGGCCAGCTTGCCATCCCTTTTCTTGCCGGGAAAAACTTTGTGGCAGATCGTTATGCACCAATCGTGCAGGTAAGTGTTCAGCAACCCATCAATAAAAAAATAATTATTGGGTTAAGCCCGGGACTTTTCTGGGATGGCTTTTCACCAACGCCTTCTTTTACTTATAACGGAACGTTCCAATATACATTCACTAAAAAATGGCAGCTAACCGCAGAATGTTTTGGGTTTATTAATCAAAGCCCGCCACAGCATAATGTAGACGCTAATATGTCTTACCTGTTGAATGATGAAGTGCAGTTTGGATTTACTTCCGGTGTGGGTATATCTCCGGCTGCACATAAAAATTATTTTGCCGTAAATGGTACATGGGGCTTTAAGGGAGCACACAAGAAATGATTTCAGTTGATTATTAAAATAACTTCTATGTCTAACATCAGTCTTATTATTGAAGAACGTCCCCGCGATATCGGCAACTTTATGGTGGGAAGGTTATTGCCTTTTCAAAACAAAAGAATGGTAGGACCATTTATTTTTATAGACCATATGGGGCCGACTCTTATAAGTGAGCATAAAAATTTTGACGTACCGCCGCATCCGCACATTGGTCTCTCTACGCTTACTTATCTGTTTGAAGGTAATATCATGCATCGTGATAGTCTCGGGACAGAGGTTGAAATAAAACCCGGCCAGGTAAACTGGATGACGGCGGGTAAAGGCATTGTGCATTCTGAAAGAACACCTGAATACCTGCGCCATTCAGAAAAGACGCTTCATGGGTTGCAGATATGGGTTGCTCTGCCCAAAGAGTTGGAAGAAATGGAGCCCGTATTTTCACATACAGAAGAAGATGAGTTACCGCATTGGCAGGATGGTAATCTTTCTTATAAATTGATTGCAGGTTCCTTTAACGGCAGGCAATCTCCGGTACCTGTGTACAGTCCGCTTTATTTTTTGGAACTGAAAAGCACAGCAAGAGAAACGGTGAAAATTGGTGCAGACTTATACGGTGAAACAGGACTTTATATTTTGGAAGGAAGTATAGAAGGTGAGGGAAATGTTTTCGGGCCAAAAGAGTTACTTGTTGCAAAAGACAGCAGCCTTTGTGAATTTGTAATTAACCCCGGCACTACTATATATTTCTTTGGAGGAAATCCTTTGCCTGAAGAACGATATATCTATTGGAACTTCGTAGCTACTGATCACGAGCATATTGAAAACGCTAAAGAAAAATGGAAAACGCAAGCTTTTATTCCTGTGCCAGGCGAAACAGATTTTGTGCCTTTACCGCCGGAGACTAAAAATGTAAGGTTTAAATGATGAAAAGATTTTTTAATCCTGTTTTATTATGACGGAATCAACCCCTTAATAAGTCGCTATTACACCGCCTGATTGTTCTGAAAGATTTCCATATTTACCATATAAAATCTACGTTATGGAAAAACACACATTCAACGTTAGCATCAATGCATCACGTGAGAAAGTTTGGGATACATTATGGCGTGATGATAACTATCGTGCATGGACATCCGTTTTTGCTGAAGGTTCAACGGCTGTAACAGATTGGAAAAAGGGCAGCAAAGCTTTGTTCACTGATGGCAAAGGCGAAGGGATGGTTTCTACCATTGTTGAAAATAAGCCTAATGAGTTTATGTCAATAAAACACCTGGGTATAGTTAAAGACGGTGTTGAAGATCTTGATAGCGAAGAGACACTTAAATGGGCCGGTGCATTGGAAAACTATACGCTTGAAACCAAAGATGGAGATACTTTACTTACTGTTGATATGGATATTACAGATGACTATAAAGACTATTTTCTTGCCACATGGCCAAAGGCATTAGATAAAGTAAAACAACTGGCTGAAAAAAACTAAATATCAATATATGAAAGAAGCCACCTCTTCGCTGCCTGAGAATATTGATGAATATATTGCAGCGCAACCAACTGAATACAGGAAAACACTGGAAGAATTACGTTCTATTGTTCACACAGTTGTACCGGATGCAGAAGAATCTATCAGTTATATGGTTCCGTGTTTTAAGCATGTCTATATGCTTGTTGGAATTGGCGTGAATAAGGATTTTTGCAGTCTTTATGTAATGAGCCCGTCTTTGGTAAAAGCAATGAAGGATGAACTTAAAAATGTAAAAGTATCTGGTGCAACCATTCATTTTTCACCAGGTAAGCCTTTGCCTGTAGCACTTATCAAAAAAATTGTAAAGGCACGTGTGAAAGAAAACGAAGCGTTGGCGGTGGCAAGGAAGATAAAGAAGCTGGCTAAAAAATAATTAGGATTTATTGTGTAAAGAGCTAACTATTGACCTTCATACTTTGCTCAACAGGCCCGCCTGGAGGCGGCATGTTGGTAGATATAAATAACCATGACATTTGAGCTCCGTAGGAGCGGTATTTTCTACCCGGGGCTGAAAAGTCGCCCAATGAACCGAACGATAAAGTGTCCCGAAATAAGCCCGGGATTATAAACTTGCTTCGCACTTGCTGCACCCAGAGCTAAAGCACAAGGGTGCGACGCAAGGGACGATGCTATGGAAATCTTTGTTGGTATCTAAATAGAAGATTTTTAATCGGTGTCTAAGAGTTAAGGTTGATCAATATTAAAAAGGTTCAAGGTTTAAAAATATAACCTTGAACCTTTTGCTATATAGGGCGTGGCAAATTAGCTTTCCTGTAAAATTTTCTTTCTAAAACCCAAAACCATTGTTGTTTCCTCTTGGTTTAGGCAATTCTTTTCTTGGTAATTTTTCATCACGCTGTGCCGCGTTATAAACAAAGCTTGCAACAATAGTAGCAATCTGTTTCATGTCATCAGCAATCAAGTGATCATACGTATCCATATTGCTGTGGTGTGTGCGCTCATTGTATTCTACCGGGTCCTGTATAAACTGGAAAGCAGGCAGGCCCACTGCGTCAAATGATTGATGGTCCGTTCCGCCTGTATTGCTGATAGTAATGGTATGTGCGCTTGAATCATTAAAAGCTTCAAACCATTTGGTGAAAATATTCTTACAGCCTTCATTGCCTTGCAAATAAATGCCACGGATTTTTCCTGTGCCATTATCTATATTAAAGTAAGAAGAGAATTTAGCATGGGCAGGTGTTAACTGCATCGTTGCCGGATCGCCAAAAGTCTTTTTAACATAACCCCGTGAACCAAGCAAGCCTTCTTCTTCACCGCTCCATAAAGCAATGCGAATAGTTCTTTTAGGTTGCAGCCCGAGTGTTTTAATAATTCTTATAGCTTCCATCATTACTGCGCAACCTGCAGCATTGTCTGTTGCGCCTGTTGCTGTGTGCCATGAGTCAAGATGACCGCCCAGCATTACTACTTCATCTTTAAGCGCTGGATCTGTACCGGGTATTTCGGCAATAACATTGTACCCCTGCAAATCTTTGGTGTAGAATTTTGTTTGTACATCTATGTCAAGCTTAACCGGTGTGCCTGATTTAACAAGGCGCTGAATGGTCATGTAATCTTCTATGCCGAGCATAATATCAAGAAAATTTTCAGGGTCGGTTCCTTTGTAGCCGCCACCGCCTTGCGTAAACAAAGTACCATCGTGATTTTTATTGCCAATGCTTAAAATAGCTACTGCACCTTCTTCTTTAGCCATATCTTTCAGCAAAATGGAAATGCGTTGCTGTAACCTGAAACCACCCATCAATTGTTCCCGTCTCCTGCGTATTGCCGCTGTATCTCTGTCTCTTTGCCTTTCAACAGGTTTAGCCATTGCCATTGAATCCAGTTCCTGTTCTGTATAACGATTTGCATCTGCTTTAAAGCTTTGCTTATAGTTGTCTGTTCTTTCAAGTAAAAGAATTTTGCCGGAAAGTTTGCCTTTATAATTCTGTAATTCAGTGCTGTCTTTTATGCTGAGTACAATCACTTCAGCAGTCTTTTGTTTTTTGGTTCCTTCGCACCATGCTTTAGGATAAGCGATAACAGGTTTATAATAAGGTGCTGTTATCGCAACATAAGATTTCTGCAGTTCCCATCCTTTGCCAAATTCGCCCCATGGGTCAAGCATTGAATTTTCCAGGCCCCATTTTGAAAGTTGGTCCTTCGCATAATTCGCTGCCCTGAAATAACCTGGTGAGTTGGTGAGCCTTGCGCCGCTGCCATCAGTCAGGTGAAAAGCGATATCCATTACCTGGGAATTTTGCAGGCCCTCTTTTTTAATTTTTTCAAGCGAAGCGTGGTCAATCTTTTCTTCCTGTGCAAAAGAGGTAAAGCATAGCGACAACAACAGTAGCTGTAGTAGTAGTAATTTTCTCATGAAATTAATTTTTACCAAAAGAATAGAAATATGGATACAGGACAAATAAAATCGGTGAGTAATGGCAAAGCATCTGTCACTTGAATCATAGCCAGCTAAACCGTTTGCTCGTTGCGTTTATGTATTTTAAACTATAAGCTTATTTGGCACGAGTACATTCTTTCAATATTTTCACCTTTTATATATTTCCTATATGAAGCATCTCTTACTCATTCTTGTTGTTTTAATCAACAGCTTATTACTAACTGCACAAAACCTTCAAAGTCCTGATGATTACCTTGGCTATAAAATCGGGACACGTTTTACAAGGCATCATAAAATAGTGGAGTATTTTAATGCTGTCGCACTTGCAAAACCAGATATGGTGAAGATTGAAAAATATGGCGCAACCAATGAAGGAAGAGATTTGATTATCGCTTATATCGCCTTGCCGGAAAAACTTGCAAAGCTTGATGCCATTCGCCTGAACAACTTACGGCTTGCCGGTTTAACGAAAGATAAAGCAGCGCCTGTGATAGATGGTGCACCTGCCATCGTATGGCTAAGTTATAACGTGCATGGTAACGAACCCGCATCATCAGAGGCTGCAATGAAAACATTGTATGCACTTGTTGATCCGGCCAATGCACAAACAAAAGAATGGCTAAAGAATACTGTTGTTATCATAGATCCTTGTATCAATCCTGATGGTCGCGACCGCTATGTGAACTGGTATAATTCTATGGTGGGTACAAACTATAATTCCGATCCTCAGTCAAGAGAACATATGGAGCCTTGGCCACAAGGCAGAACCAATCATTATAATTTCGACTTAAACCGTGACTGGGCATGGCAAACACAATTTGAAACACAACAGCGTATTAAAAAGTATAATGAATGGATGCCGCAGGTGCATGTCGATTTTCACGAGCAGGGCTATAATCAGCCTTATTATTTTGCTCCCGCCGCTGAGCCATATCACGAAGTGATTACTCAATGGCAGCGTGACTTTCAGCAACTGATCGGCAGGAATAATGCGAAATATTTTGATGCAAACGGCTGGCTCTATTTTACCAAAGAAAGGTTCGATTTGTTTTATCCTTCTTACGGAGATACTTATCCGTTATACAATGGTGCAATAGGTATGACGTTTGAGCAGGGTGGTATTCGTGCGGGCCTTGGGATAAAAAATTACGCAGACGATACGCTTACGCTTGTTGATCGTGCAATGCATCATTATACTACTGGTTTGTCAACCATTGAAGTGGCTTCTAAAAATGCGTTGAAGCTCGTAACAGAATATAAAAAGTTTTTTGATGGTACACGTAATGCAACAGGGGCAATGTATAAAACTTATGTGTTAACGTCTTCAAGCTACAGTGCCATTGCTTCTCTTGCAAAGCTGATGGATGAAAATGGTATTGAATATGGCAGTGTAAATGCTGGTAGTATTAAAGGGTTCAATTACTTTACCGATAAAGAAGAATCATTTAATAGTGAAGGATATCAACTGGCCGTTTCTGCCTACCAGCCAAGAAGCGCTATGGCAAGGGTTTTATTTGAACCCGTTAGTAAGCTGAATGATTCTATTACGTATGACATCACTGCATGGTCGCTTCCTTATGTATATGGTCTTAAGGCCTATGCGTTGAAAGAAAAGCTGGATATCACTCCTTTTAAAAGAGCAGAGCCTGTAACAAAAGTGAATGCGAATTATGGATTGCTCATTCCTTATAATTCTTTCGACGGAGGAAAACTTCTTGCCTATCTATTAAAAAATAAAGTGCGGGTGCGGGTATCTGACAAGCCTTTTACTTACAAGGATAAAGCGTATAAAGCGGGCACATTGATTGTATTAAAAGGCAATAATATTGTCAATTGGAGTGAACTTACCAATGCCGCCTGCGCTACGTTTAATATACAGCCAGATGCAGTAGAAAGCGGCTTTATGGATAAGGGTGCAGATTTTGGCTCACCGGATATACGTTTTGTAAAAGCTGCTAAAGTAGCGTTGGTAACAGGCGAGCAAACATCTTCGCTTGCAGCAGGTGAGGTGTGGCACTTCTTTGACCAGGTGTTAAATTATCCTGTAACCTTAATTAATGCAAATGATTTAAACAGGATAAGCCTTAAGAATTATGACGTGATTATTATGCCCGATGGCAATTATAAAGCTTTTGATGATGCTAAAGTGAATGACAAGTTAAAAGGTTTTGTAAGTGATGGTGGTAAAATTGTGGCAATGGAAAATACGGTAAAACAAATGTCTGATGCAGACTGGGGTATTAAATTAAAAGAAGATAAGAAGGATGACAAAGACAATAAAGAGGATTCTTCTTTATTAAAAAAGTATTCAGAAAGAGAACGTGATGAGTTGCCAAACGCCATACCCGGTGCTATTTATAAAGTAGAGCTTGATAATACGCATCCGCTTGCATTTGGCTATCCTGGTTTTTATTATACGCTAAAGCAGGATGGAAATATTTACGAATACATTAAAGATGGCTGGAATGTTGGCACTGTTTCAAAGACTGATTATGTAGCGGGTTTTGTTGGTAGCAAATTAAAACCAAAGCTTAAGAATGGGGTTGTTTTTGGTGTGCAGGACATAGGCAATGGCGCAGTGGTTTACCTGGCCGATGATGTGTTGTTCAGAAGTTTTTGGGAGAATGGAAAGTTGCTCTTTACAAATGCTGTATTTATTGCAGGAGAATAAATAATTTATTAGTACAACTTCACTAAAAAAGCACTGGCATATTAAGTCAGTGCTTTTTTGTTATAGCATACAATAGGCAAAGAGGGAAGACAAGGCATAAAGGCACGGAGGCACAAAGAGGAAAGAACAAAGTTGCGAATGCGAATCTCATCTTTCACGCCTCACCTCTCACGATTTTTCACTTTTCGTTTTTCATTTACTCAACCCATTTATTTTTCTTCATCCACGCAAATAAAGGCTGCATCCATTCTTCCTGTGGAAGTTGCAATACAAAGCCATGGTCACCTTTTGGATAAAGATGCATTTCAGCTTCCACTTTATGATGACGCAATGCCTCATAAAATACAATGCTGTTATCAACATCCACCACTTTATCATCACCCGTATGTGTAAGGTATGTTGGTGGTGTTTGTTCGGTTACCTGTAACTCATTTGAAAAATTTCGCACTAACTGCGGTGTAGGATGGTTGCCAATCAGGTTATCTCTCGATCCATGATGCGTAAGGCTGTCAGCCATGCTTATCACCGGGTATATGAGTATTGCAAATGAGGGGCGAAGATTTATGTTGTTGTTATTTTCAATAACAGGATGGTTAAAATGTGTTGCCGCAGTAGATGCAAGATGACCTCCTGCAGAAAATCCCATAATACCGGTTTTGGCGGTATCGATGTTCCATTCTGCTGCATGCTCTCTCACTATTTTAATTGCCTGTTGCGCATCCTGCAATGGGCCGATACTTTTATCTTTCATTGTCTTATCACTTGGCAGACGATATTTTAATACGAATGCAGCAATTCCCCTTTTATTAAAAGCTTCTGCAATTTTTGAACCTTCGTACTGCATTACAATCACGCCGTAGCCACCACCCGGACAAATAATCACCGCCGTACCGTTGGCTTTTTCTTTAGGAGGAAGATAAATGCTTAGTGTTGGCCTTGAAACTTTAGACACTGTTTTATCTTCCGCAACTATCTCTTCATCTGCTGTTGCGATAGAATTAGGAACAGCCTCTTTGTACAACGGAATCGTTTGTTGAGCGCAGGCACTTAAACATTGAAGCGTAATAATCAAAATAGCGGCAAGTTTCTTCATGGTGTAATTTTCATCCTGGTTAAAAAGAAAGGTAAAATACTTCATCTGCATTTATTCTCCCCTTAAAAATACATAGTATATATCATTAGATTCTTAACGCTGCACTAAGCGCTTCCCTGGATGAAGTACTTACCGGTATTTGAAAACCCTGAAGTTCAACCGTATTTCCATACAACGCATCAATAGCACTTAGTTTAACAATATAAGAGCGGTGAACACGCATAAACAATGCAGCAGGCAACATGTCCTCCAACATTTTTAAATGAAAGCCGGCAAGTAATTTTTTTTCTTTTAGCTGAATCATTGTGAAATCTCTTTTTGCTTCAAGAAATAGAATATCAGCAAAAGAAACTTTGACCATTTTTCCATCCTGCTTAATGAAAATGTAATCTTCTTTTGGTTGTGCAATCGGTGAAGACTGTTCAACAGGAACAACTGTAGATGTATGATTAAGTTGCTGCTCTACTTTAGTGATGGCTTGTTTAAACCTATCAAAAGTAACGGGCTTTAATAAATAGTCTGTTGCATTAAGCTCAAAACCTTCTACTGCATAAGCAGGGTGAGCCGTGGTAAAAATAATTTTAGGAGGATTTTTAAGAGACCGTAAGAAATCTGTTCCAAGTATGCGTGGCATTTGCACATCAAGAAACATCACCTGTATATTATGATTGATTAATGCTTCATATGCTTCCATTGCGTTGATGCATTCACCGGCAATATTCCATCCCTGCAGTTTTGAAATATGCATGCGGATAACTTCCCTTGCAAGTGGTTCATCATCTACAATAAGGCAGTTTATCATTGTGTGGCCAGGTTAAGTTGAATAGTAATCGTAAAGATATTATTCTCTTCAATGATTGATATAGACGAATTTTTACCAGGATAATAGTGCTGCAATCTCTTTCTCATGTTTTCCAGTCCGATACCTCCACGGAATTGCTGTGATTGATAAGCTTCGTCATAAGTATTGGCAATGCGTAGTAAAAGCTGCGATTGAACTATTTCAAGTTTTATAAAAATATAAGCATCGCCATTTTTTGTTTTTGAACAAAACTTAAAAGCGTTTTCAATTACAGGAATAAATAACAAAGGCGGAAGATGGTATTGCTCATTGTCAACGTTGCTTGTAAAGTTCACGACAACATCATTAAGCCTTATTTGTTCAAGTGAAATATAGGCTTTTAATAAATCGATTTCTTTAATGATGTTATTGCTATGTGTATCGGATTCATATAAGGTATAACGCATAAAGGTGGAAAGCTTTGCTACCGTTTCAGCAGATTCTTCTTTTTTATCTTTCAGTATCAATGCATAAATATTGTTGAGTGTATTAAATAAAAAATGAGGGTTTACCTGGGCCTTTAAGAAATTAAATTCAAGCTGAATGTTTTCCTGCTTCAAACGCATTGTTGCAATACGCTGTTTAAAATTTTCAAATAATATTTTTACTCCCAAAGGAAAAGAGAGAAACAGAAAAAGCTGGTACACAATACCAAGTGTTACCAGTTCAAGAAAAATAACACTGAAGGCCCCTTTTTGAAGAAGATCATAATAGCCATTTTGATTCTTTTTTATCTGCTCCAAACAAATTTCGCAAGTGGATAAAATAGCCTGTTCAATATAAAAAGCAACGGTGGCGTATAAAATGATTAATAAAACAATCAATAGGATACCCTGTAAATATTTTTTCTTCATCCAGTATTTGGGCCATACCCAATAAACCAACGGGTAAAAAACGATCATTACGGTAAATGTGTGTTTGGAATACTCCATGATGGCGGTATCGCCGGGATACTTATTGGTGGAAATATTTCCTAAATAATAAAGCGCACCAAAATAAAAGAGCCATAGCAATACATGAAGTGCAATGTGTCCGGCTTTGGTTTGCCTGAGTCTCTCAATGATTGTTTCAATGCTCATAGAATAAATATCCTTCTTTTTAAGTAGAACAATTATATAAACCAATGGGTAAACCTATTCCGGCAACGAATAAATGATTTACGGCAACGAAAGAAAAAGGCAATAATATAATTTGTTCGTTGCTTTAAATCTTACGTCCGTTGGAAATATAAACCTGCAGGGCGATTTGTTTTTGAATGGCTGTTCCGGTTGCTTCTCTTTGCATCATGATACAGATAGAAAACCTTAGCTACAGTTACAACCGAAAAAAAACATTGTTCAATGGGTTGAACCTTGAACTTTTACCCGGTAAAATTTATGGGCTGCTAGGTAAAAATGGTGCTGGTAAATCAAGCCTTATTAAGAATATAGCGGGGTTGTTATTTCCTACAAAAGGAACCTGTAAAGTAAATGGCAGTGAGCCAAAGTATCGTGAAACAAAATTTCTTGAGCAATTGTTTTTTATTCCCGAAGAATGTGAATTGCCCAAACTGTCTGTACCTGATTTTACAGAAATCTATGCGCCCTTCTATCCATCTTTTAATAAAACGCAGTTTGCTGATTATCTTAAGATTTTTAATGTAAGCCATGACAGTCATCTGCATCGTCTTTCCTTTGGGCAAAAGAAAAAAGCTTATATCGCTTTTGCATTGGCCGCGAATACGGATGTATTGATTATGGATGAACCTACCAACGGCCTGGATATCCCATCCAAATTACAATTCAGAAGTATGGTAGCCTCGGCGGGAAGAGAAGATAAGATAACCATTATGTCAACCCACCAGGTGCGCGACCTGGACGATCTTATCAGTTCCATTATTATTATTGACAACAGCGAAGTATTGTTGTTTGCAGATAAGGAGGAAGTAAGCCGCAGGTTTTATTTTGAAATAGGTGAAGCTGTTGACAAAGCCAAAGTTATTTATGCAGAACAAACGCCACAAGGCACAGTATCTATTATTCCGAATGAGCAAGCGCAGCCTTCTTACCTCGATCTTGAAATTTTATTTAATGCAACGCTTCATTTAACGCATCGTTTAATGGATGGAAACAATTAGACAATTTATTGTCACACTGAGTAAACGATCTAATGAATTTGTTAATGGCAGCACGTTTGAAGGGCTTCGACAAGCTCAACCTGACGTCCGTTTCTAAATAAATTACATTAATATGAACAGTCCCAAATTTATTTTATTAAACAGGCGGCAATGGCAGGAAAATAAAAAAGCCTACCGCACAGGGTTACTTGGCATCGCCGGCATTTTATCTTTTTTGTTTTTTATTGCCTGGCACTGGAAAGACAGTTTTGGTGGCGATGTGCACCGCGGTATTTTTTTGATTGGGCTTTTCGCCGGTGGCTGCATATTTGCCGCATCGCTGTTGAAAGATATTTCGCATAAGGCAAAAAGTATGTGGCTGATAGGCATACCAGCCTCTGCCGGAGAAAAACTTTTCATTGCCATCTTTTATGGCATTGTTTTGTACCTGCTTGCTTATCTTATATTGTTTTATACAACAGAGGGATTTGTTCTTTGGTTGACGAAAACCAATTCAATGCCCATTGAACACATGGATTTATTTAAGAATGGGTTTTATAATTTTCTCTTCAGCTTTATCAATTTTCAGTTATTAATTTTTATGGGAAGCCTTTCCTTTAGAAGAGGCGCACTCATCAAAACTATCCTGCTGATGATTTTATTTTTTTCTTTATCATCCACGCTTAACAACCAGTTACTTGGCCTGATGACGGGTGAAAAAAATATAAACGGTGGAGGCATTTATGATTATTTCCAATTTGTGCATGAAGCTGAAAATGTATATGTGTACCTGCCGGAAAATGCACAGCTAATAACAAACATATTTTTCCATTACCTCCTGCCGTGCATATTGTATTATATCGCTTATTTAAAATTCAGGGAAACAGAAATTTAAAATTGAATAAGATGAAAAAAAGTAATCTCCTGTTGATGATGTTATCGCTTGTATTGTTGCTGGGCCTGTTTATAACAGACAGGCTGCTTGCGGTAAATTATACAAAGATAGATTTGAAAGATATGTATAAAAATTTCCAGGACATCGCTGTTAAGCCCTTTAAAGCTTTGAATATAACGGGTGGCAACTCTTATGCTATAAGAATAAAGCAGGGAAGGGATTATAATATTAAGGTGATGAACTCAAGAAAAAGTTTTTTTAAAACGATTTCCTCTGGTGATACACTTGCTATAGTGTTCAGCGTGGCAAACCAGCAATATCAAAAACCTGAAGATTGCGTAACCGGTGTTATTATTACCGTTCCATCCATCAGCCTGCTTAAGCTTTCCGGGATAAATGCAGAGATTGGACCGTTCAGTCAAAATGCGTTAACTATCATACAGAATAATTATGCGCTTGCAAGGTTGAAAGAACTAAACCTGGATTATTTAAATCTGCAGGGTAGTGAGTTCAGTTCTTTTGATTGTGTAAATAAAAATAATGTGAAGCAACTGGATCTAACGCTTACCAGCAATGCATCAATACAAATGAAACAAATCAGTTTTCAGCAATTCAATCCTGTATTAAAAGATTCCGCAGCGATTGTATTATATAAGCAATCATTTGAAATGTTTAGCAAAAACTATTCGGCTTTACCTGATAGCTTGTCTTTACCCAGGTAATAATTTTTTATGAACAAACAAACGCTATTTAAAATAATCGTTGATACAATCAGCATTTGCTTTTTAATACTGTTCCCACATTTCGTTCCGCTGCCTTTTTATTCTTATGCGGTTGTTTGTTTTTTATTTATCCTGGTATTTTTAAAAAGAGAAGGAAGCAAACTTAGTGATATCGGTTTAAAGCCAAAAGGTATTCGCCTGGGCACCATTATCGCAGGCATTTGCACCGGCCTGTTCTGGATTGCTTTTATGCAATGGTTGTACATACCTTTTATTATGCATTTCTTTAAGTCTTACGTAAAGTCCTATACTGAATATGATTTTATCAGGAACCATTTAAGCAACCTGCTCATCACCATTGCTGCATCTTGGGTGATTGCCGGCTTTTATGAAGAGATTGTGTTCAGGGGATTTATTCAAACAATCATTCAACGGTGGATGAAGGAAAGAAAGTATTCATTTTGGGTGAGCGGGATTGCAACAAGCGTTTTATTCGGCCTTTATCATATACAGCAAGGTGTTTTTGGTGTGATACCTGCCATGCTTGGCGGATTATACTGGACAGCGATGTTGAAATATTTTCGAGGTAATTTATGGTATGTAATTATTTCGCATGCAGTGTACGATACTGCAGCTTTAATAATGATTTATTCAGGTGTGTTTGGTAAATGAAATTGTGTCTGACTGGTAACTTATTATTGTTGTGCAGGTAAAGCTTATTTGATTAGTTTCGCGGCTTAATTTTTAATATGGCTGCAACAAAAATTACGGTTAACAATAATGGCTCTCTTAAGGTGGAAGGAGATTTTGTAATCGTTGATAAAGACGGTAACGCTTATGACCTTGGTGGAAGAGAAATTATCTCTATCTGCCGTTGCGGGCTTTCTGCAAACAAACCATTTTGCGATGGTTCACACAAAGGGCATTTTGAACATGAAGCAATTGCTTTTGCTTTGCCTCCTAAGAAAGTTGTTTAAATTTTATGATAAAGCGGATGATATTGATTGAAGATATCATCCGCTTTATTTTTTATTTATTGTATTGAATGCGGTATATCGTTCCTCCGGCATCATCTGCAATATATAATGCTCCGTCAGGACCTTGCGCAAGCCCACAAGGTTTGTGTTGAGGCGCCTTGCCTGATGTGGCATAACCTTCGCCGGCAAAATCATCTGCAAACACTTTCCATTCGCCTGATGGTTTTGCATTTTTAAAAGGTACGAATGCTACAAGATAGCCTTTGCTTAATTCGGGGGATTTACCATGAAATGCAATAAATGCACCGTTTTTATATTTAGCAGGAAAGTTGTTGCCCGTATAAAATAACAAGCCATTTGGTGCAAGGTGTGCCGGGAACACAGCGATAGGATCAGCGGATTTTTTATCGCTTATTTTTTTACCATCACCACCATATTCCGGAGATAGTATTTTCTTCTTTTGAAACTGATCGTAGTAAGCGTAAGGCCAGCCCGCATCAACACCTTTCTTCAGCTCATACATAGTTTCGGCAGGTAATAAACCATTCTGTTCCTGTGTAAAAAGTTTTGGGTATAATTCACTAAGCTGGTCTCTGCCATGCTGCATTACAAAGAGTGAATTCGTCTTACTGTTCCAGTCAAGTCCAACAATATTTTTCAGCCCCGTTGCATAACGGATACCATCTTTAAAATGCTGGTTAGGTTTGTTTGCCTTGTATTGCCATATGCCTCCCGCAGAATCAAGCACAGGACAAGGATAAGGCGCCTGCAATGAATTCGGTTCAACGAGACATGCATTTACATAAGAACCAACATTTACATAAATGTTATTGTTGTTATCAACTACGATAGATTTTGAATTATCCCTGTTATGATTAACCAATCCTTCAATAATTTTTTCAGGCTCATTGGGGCTTATCACCTCTTCTTTGTCATCAAGTTTATAGCGGAACACATCGTCATTAGAAGATGCGTAGAGATAGCCATTTTTAATATAGATGCCTGTGCCGGGATAGTTGCCAAATCCTGTTTGTTTATCAAAGGTGCCATCGCCGTCTGTATCCTTCAGGTAATAAATTCCTTTGCCGTCTTTCAGTTTTGAAAGCTTAACATAAATACCTCCAAACCTGTTTACTGCAATATGTCTTGCGCCATCAAGCCCTTCTGCCACAAGCGTTGCGCTAAAGCCGTTTTCCAGTTTTAAAGCGGGCTTTGGCAATGCATCTTTTTTAATATAGGTAGAATCTTTTTTGTTTGCAGAAACATTTACTGCAAATGAAGTGGCTGTTGTTACAAGACCAGCAATAATCAATGTTTTTCTAATCATAACAATTAATGCAATTTACCATTAGTGAAGATGGCAATATATGCCTGAATATGACAGCCGCAAAATATTGAAGGTACGCTTAGTAAAAAAAGAGCTTGAATGAGCAAAACTTTTAAGCTGGTTTAGGGTTGAAATATAATGCAGTATGGCTGATTCTTATACATGCCGGGTATTGGGTTATTTTATGAAAAATGTTTTGATGATGGTCACGTTTTTTTCAAAAAATCTCTGAGCACATATTGCAAAATTCCGCCGTTTAAGTAATAAGCAAGTTCAATAGCTGAATCAAGCCTGCATTTTACTTTAAAATGTATGGCATCACCTTTCGCAGGCTGTGCAATTATATCAAGCCGCTTGCCAGGCGAAAGGTTTTCAGTTATACCTGTGATGGTATATGTTTCCAATCCTGTTAATCCTAATGACTCTGCATTGTCATTTGTAAGAAACTCTAAAGGTAACACCCCCATACCTACAAGATTACTACGGTGGATGCGTTCATAGCTTTTGGCTATTACGGCTTTTACACCAAGCAGGTTAGTGCCTTTAGCGGCCCAGTCGCGGGACGAACCGCTGCCATATTCTTCACCGGCAAGTATTACAAGGGGCACATGTCTTTCCGCATATTTAACCGAAGCATCGTAAACAGACATTACTTCTCCTTCCGGCAGTAACCTGGTAAAACCGCCTTCTTTTGGAGAAATTTGATTTTTGATACGCACGTTGGCAAAAGTGCCTCTTACCATCACTTCTTCATTACCCCTGCGGGAACCGTATGAGTTAAACTGCTTCGGATCAATATTACGCGTTATAAGATATTTTCCGGCAGGAGTATCTGCTTTGAAAGATCCTGCAGGAGAGATATGATCAGTTGTTACAGAATCACCCAGCTTCAGCAGCACCCTTGCGTGTATAATATCTTTAGGCGGCATCGCCACTTCAGGAAGATTTTTAAAGAACGATGCTTCTTTGATATAAGTTGATTCATCACTCCATATATAATCCTTACCGCCCGGTGCTTCCAGCGCCTGCCATTGTTCGTTGCCTTCAAATATTACTTTGTACACTTCTTCATAATCGCGCTGCTGTACAGCTGCATGAACAGCTTCATTAATTTCCTGTTGTGTTGGCCATATATCTTTTAAAAACACGGCTTCGCTGTTGGGGTCGTAACCAAGAGGCTCTTTCAGCATGTCTATATCAACCCTTCCGGCAATTGCATAAGCAACAACCAGTAAAGGAGATGCAAGGAAATTCATTTTCACTTGTGGATGCACACGTGCCTCAAAATTCCTGTTGCCAGATAAAACAGACGCGACAACCAGCTTGCCTTTATCCACCGCTTCTGCAATATGAGGCGGTAATGGTCCGCTGTTGCCAATGCATGATGTACAGCCATAACCGACCGTGTGAAACTTTAATGCTTCGAGATCTTTTAATAAGCCTGACCTTTCGAGGTATTGTGTTACCACTTTAGAACCGGGCGCAAGGCTTGTTTTAACCCAGGGCTTTACATTAAGGCCATGACTGATAGCCTTCTTTGCCACAAGGCCCGCACCAATCATTACACTGGGGTTTGACGTATTGGTGCAACTGGTAATAGCTGCAATTACAACAGCACCATCACTCAAAACATATTCCTGGTTTTTTAATTTAATGCGTACTGATTGAAGGCTGTCTGCTTCAACAACAACGTCTTCTTCATGCGACTGCTGAATTTCATAAGTAAAGGCTGTACCTGAGCCACCTTCAGACAGCCATGCATTGTCTCTACGCTTGCCTTCCGGTGTATACATCCTTTTGTACTCCTGGTTTAGCAATTCTTCAAACTTGTCATCTACTTCTTTCAATGGTATTTTATCCTGTGGTCTCTTAGGGCCGGCCAGTGCAGGTTCAAGCTTGTCAAGATCGAGTTCAATCACATCTGAATAAACTATATTTTCATCTCCTCTGCGCCATAACAAGTTGTCTTTGCAGTAATTTTCAACCAATGTAACCTGCTCTTCAGAGCGGTTGGTACGGCGCATATATTCAAGGGTTTGATGATCTATGGGAAAGTAGGTAACAGTGCAACCAAACTCAGGCGACATGTTAGAAATAGTGGCCCTGTCAGGCACTGTTAGATGATCAAGCCCATCACCAAACACTTCTACAAATTTTCCCACCACGCCATATTTTCTTAAAAGTGCTGTAATAGCAAGCACCATATCTGTTGCTGTAATGCCTTCGTTTAATTTGCCTGTAAGTTTAAGGCCTATCACTTGTGGACAGGTAAAATAAACTGGTTGACCAAGCAATGCAGCTTCTGCTTCAATACCACCAACACCCCAGCCAAGTACACCGATGCCATTAACCATTGGCGTATGAGAATCTGTGCCAACAAGTGAATCAGGAAATATCCACCCATCGCGTTCAATCACTGCTTTTGCAAGATATTCCAGGTTTACCTGGTGACAAATGCCCATGCCCGGCGGCACCACCGTAAAGTTGTCAAAAGCCTGTTGTGCCCACTTCAATAACTGGTATCTCTCTTTATTGCGTTCGTATTCGTAATCAACATTTCTTTTGTATGCATAATCAGTTCCAAAAAAATCTACCTGTACAGAGTGATCAATTACAAGATCAACAGGAATGGCAGGGTTGATGCGACTTCCTTCTTTACCTCTTCTTATTACTTCTGCACGTATAGATGCAATGTCTACCACAGCGGGCACACCTGTAAAATCCTGCATTAAAACACGTGCGGGCTTAAAAGGTATTTCTTTGTCAGTTCCCTCCGGCGCCCACTTTACAAGCGTATTAAGATGTTCATCTGTAACTGCAAAGCCATCGTGATTGCGTAGAACATTTTCCAGGAGTATTCTTATGGAGAAAGGCAGCGCTGCAATGTTATTTCCCTGCTGCTCCAATCTTTTTAAAGATGCAGTACGTGTAGACATAGAGATAGCTGTATTTTATGATTAACTATTCTGAAAGTTAACTGTATATTTTTAGCTGTGAAGATGCTTGAATTAAAATTGTGTTACAATGTATTTTTTATAGCTTTTAATGTATAAAGCATGCGTTTTTTATATCAATCACTTCTTCTGATGTTTTGCTGACCGAAATATGAAAGCTTTTTTATTGGGTAGTGTTCGTTTAATCAATTTTTACCTAAACTTTGAGGCTACTAAAAATTGCTTCTATGAGAAAACTTCTTTTCCTCTCTTTATTGTCTATTGGAATTAATAAAACAATTATGAGTCAGCAGATGGGCGCAGCACCGTTACAGGTTACAACAGCCAATGGTATTCTTGAAGGCGTGGATGAATCAGGCATACGTGTGTTTAAAGGTGTACCTTTTGCACAACCGCCTGTGGGTGATTTAAGATGGAAGGAACCTCAACCGGTAAAGAACTGGAGTGGTGTACGGAAGGCAGATAAGTTTGGCCCACGTGCAGTGCAGCTTCCTTTGTTTGGTGATATGAATTTTAGATCTGATGGGATGAGTGAAGACTGTCTTTACCTGAATATATGGACACCCGCAAAAAACAACAATGAAAAATTACCTGTGCTTGTTTATTTCTATGGCGGAGGCTTAATGGCCGGTGATGGCTCTGAGCCAAGGTATGAAGGAGAAAGCATGTCACGCAGAGGTATTGTTGCCATCACTGTGAACTATCGTTTATCCGTGTTTGGATTTTTCTCACATCCTGAACTTACCAAAGAATCATCACATCATGCATCAGGCAATTATGGCTTGCTTGATCAATATGCTGCATTAAAATGGGTAAAGCAAAATATTGCGGCGTTTGGTGGTGATCCGCAACGTGTTACCATTGCGGGTGAATCTGCTGGTTCTTTTTCTGTAAGTGCACAAATGGCTTCTCCGTTATCAAAGAATTTGTTTGCCGGCGCTATTGGTGAGAGCGGTTCTTTACTGGGTTCACGTTCACCGGTTTCTCTTGCCGACGCAGAAAAAACAGGCGTTGCCTTTGCTACATCCGCTGGTGCAAAGTCATTGGCTGATTTAAGGGCAATGTCTGCAGATGATCTTATTAAAGCAACGGGTAAGCCCGGCGTTGGCCGCTTTCCTGTAAATATTGACGGATACTTTTTCCAAAAATCTCCTAATGAAGTTTTTGCAGCTGGCGAGCAATCCAAAGTGCCTTTGCTTGTGGGATGGAACTCGCAGGAGGGTAGTGGCGCTGGGCTTTTCGGTCAGGACAAGCCATCGAAAGAAAATTTTGCGAAGGTGGCGCAGAAAATATATAACACACATGCTGATGATGTGCTGAAAGTATATGCTGTTGCTTCTGATGATGATGTGGATGAAGTGGCCACAGATCTTGCAAGTGATCTCTTCATTGGCTTCAGCACCTGGAAGTGGAGTGATATACAAAGCCAGACAGGCGGTAAGCCAGTGTACAGGTATCTATATGCAAGACCAAGGCCAGCTATGCGTGCAGAGATGGGCAATGCTGTTGCAGGGCTTGCTGGTGGTGTGATAAAAAATAATGACAGTTCGGTTAAAAAAGCGCCGCCTGCGCGTGGTGCGGTTCATTCGGCAGAGATTGAATATGCGATGGGCAACCTGCCTTCTAATCGCGTTTATGACTGGCAACCTGAAGACTATAAAGTGTCTGCCATTATGCAAAACTTTTTTGTAAATTTTATAAAGAACGGCAACCCTAACGGTTACGGTGTACCATACTGGCCCGCTGTTAAAAATGGTGCATCTGCAGAGGTAATGCATATTGATGTGCAGACGGGTGCGGTTACAGAAAAGCATCGTGACAGGTATTTACTGCTGGATAAGATTTCTTCAAAATAATTTATTGATTGCTGAAAGGCTGTTTAAAAGGATTGATTAAAATACCAACAGTAGTATTTATGGCATCGTCCCTTGCGTCGCAATCACTTCATCTGTAGTACATGTGGCAACTTTGGGCTGAGGTTGAACATGTTGTTTATAATGCAAATACACTTTGGCTAAAGCCGTTACCTTTTCTGCCTTTGTAACCCAAGGCTTAAGCCTTGGGTTAATGAAAGCAAACGTATTGGCTTTAGCCAAAGCATTTAGTAATCATGCTCTGCGAAGTCTTCAGACTTCGCAGCACTATGTATCAAGTCTCTGACTTGATAAAACAGAAATGCAAAGCACCTTCGCTTTGCATTTCTGTTTTAATCAGGGTAATCAAAAAAATCAGATAAAATAAATCGTGGTACTTAATCTAACCCTCCTTTGCGTGTAGCTTTTGTTGGTGCCGGCCATTGTGCAGGCTTGCCTGTTTTTGTGTCGATAGGTAATACACTTTTTTCGCGTGATGTTTTAGCGGGGTCCTCACTGGCCATATAAGCAAGTATGGCAACAAGAATAGCATTGTTACGCAGATCATCAAACACAATCTTATCGTAAGTGTCGCGATTGGTGTGCCATGTATAAGTGCCATAAGACCAGCTTAAAGAACTGAGTGAAAATGCCGGTGCTCCTGCAGTAACAAAAGATGCAAAGTCTGAACCACCGGTTCCCGGTGTTCCCGGAAAGCGTGTCTGTATTGAATCCTTAATGTAAGAAGGTGCTTTTGATAACCATCTTGTGAGATATTCGTATGAATGCAAAAAACCCTGGCCCGAAAGATTGGTAACCCTGCCTGTTCCATTGTCCTGGTTAAATACAGCTTGTATGTTTTGAACGATTTGAGGATGGTCCTCAACAAACGCTCTTGAACCATTTAAGCCTTGTTCTTCACTGCCCCAATGACCAACAAGGATAGTACGTTTGGGTGAAGGATATATTTTTTTGAGGATGCGTAAAGCTTCCATCATCGTTAGTGTGCCGGTACCGTTGTCTGTTGCACCTGTGCCACCGTCCCACGAATCGAAATGTGCAGAAAGTATTACATATTCATCAGGTTTTTCTGTTCCTTTTATTTCTGCGATAGTATTGAATGTAGGCACAACACCTCTTTCCTTTGACTCTGTATGCACGCTTATTTTTGGCTCATCACCTGATGCTGTAAGCCTGTATAGCAGGCCATAATCTTCCAGGCCGATATCAATGGTTGGAATATTTTTAGTGTATGCGCCGAAGATTTTATCCACACCAAAACCTGCTGACCAATTATTGATGATGATGCCTGCCGCGCCAGCTTTCTCAAGCACCGGTGGAAGTGTTTTGGTAGTAAAGCCTGTTTTCTTAATACGATTGGCCCATGCTTCTGTTTGTGCGGTGCGATCCTTTTTCATTCTATCGAAAGATTCTTTCGTTGCAAATTCCTGCCAGTTATAGTCGGGTCTTCCCGTAGGCTGCAGCATAGAGATAAGCACAAACTTGCCCTTTACATTAGGCAGCCATTGCTGAAATGCAACAGAGTCTGCAACATCAGGAAGAATAATCAATCCGCCTGTAGTGGTTTTGTTGCCCATGCCTGGGCTCCAGGCAAGCTGCATGCCTTCCAGCGATTTAACACGCGGAGAGATTAAGTCAATATGAGAGATGCCGCGTTCCCAGCCACGCCATTCACCCCACTTTTCTTTTTTTGCTTCAACACCCCAGCCCGCATACTTTACTATGGCCCAGTCTGCCGCCTGTTCCATTTGCGGTGTTCCTACCAGCCGCGGGCCAATCTTGTCCAGTAATTCATGCGCAAGTTGTTCCAGTTGGGAATGATCAGCTCCCTCTTTTACAATGTTTGCGACGATGGTTGAGTCTGTTGTCTGGGCAAAAGAACTTTTGCCGATAAAGAAGATTAGTACGATAAAAAGTTTCACGAAATGTTTTACAGAGGCAATGTTTTTCATACGACTAAATTATGAATTCGTGATGAATGCAAAACACTCGTCGCAATGTTGTTTTTTGTGTGTTGTCGATATTCTTTATTCAAACACATTCATGTCCCACTTCGGTGTCCATTCTATTTCAGGCTTGTCATCTTTCATCATCAATGGCAGCCATACATAACGGGAGTCTTCAAGATCGATTTTGTTCCATCGGTCAGCCATAAAAATAAAAGCACCGGGCTTGCCTTGTACAGGCAATACATAAGTGCTTTGTGATTCAAAAGTTGTTTCACTGTTTTCGCCTGTGCACGGGTTGTCGTATTGTTTCCATTCACCCAAAGGAGTATCAGCCACCGCATAAGAAGCTGCATTGGCGCTCCATCCCGTACATCCTGAAGTGATTAAATAATATTTACCGTTATGCTTAAACATAGTGGGTGCTTCGCGTGAATGTTTAATGAGAATGCGTTGTTCTGTTTTTGTGTGTGATAAATAATCATCACTCAATAAACACACATGCATAGTGGCATTGTCTTCAGATGAAAAGAGGTGATAAGCTTTGCCGTCATCATCCTGGAAAATAGTCATATCCCTTGCCATTGCACCATTGGGCTTAACGCTACGAATGTAGGTGTAGGGTCCTTCAGGCTTATCGCTCACAGCAACGCCAGCTTGCGCA
>Ga0105237_10002233_pt1 | contig 24186 bp, 9 predicted proteins | sample KBSC24metaG_FD_81520 | JGI IMG/M metagenome (GOLD analysis project Ga0105237, IMG submission 81520) | Corn rhizosphere microbial communities from Kellogg Biological Station, Michigan, USA - KBS C2-4 metaG | ecosystem: Host-associated > Plants > Roots > Rhizosphere > Soil | place: Michigan, USA...
GCGAGCGGTGGTTGCCTCGCGGCGCCGCCGGCGGCGCAGGCCGAGGAGGAGGGCGAAGCCGCCCAGGAGCGAGGCCGCGGCGTTGGGCTCGGGGACGGCGAGCAGGACGACGTCGTTGCCGCCGCTAAAAGAGTTGCCCGCGAAGCTCGCCTGATAGGTGATCTCGTAGAACTGGCTGTTGAAGGTGAAGACCGCGCCTTCGCCGAGATTGGTCGCCGCGCCATTGAGCGAGGCGAAGGTGCCATTCACCGCGCTGCCGCTGCCATTGAGGATGAGGAAGAAGACGTCGTTCTGGGCGATCGTGTAACCGGTCGTGCCGAGGAGGCTGAGCTGGAGGTCGGCGACGTTGAGCGTGACCGCGCCCGCGGCGTTCACGTGATCGGAGACATCTCCGCCGGCCGCGCCGGCGCCGCCGCCGGCGGTGAACGCGGAAGTGCGGCCAATCTCCAGGGAGAGATGTGCGGAGCCATCGGTGAAAGTCACGGCGCTCGCATTGAAAGTCGTTCCGGCGCTGGTGCTGGCGGAGCCCGCGTGCGGATTGAGCGTGGCACCGGTGTTGCCGGCGGCGCTGCCGATCGTCACGTTGCCCACCGTGCCCGCGCCGCCGAGAATGGCGGTCGTGTTGAGATTGGCGGCGTCGCCGACGGTCACCGCGCTGGCGCCGGAGATTGAGCCGCTAACGAGGAGCGTGCCCGCCTTCACGGTGGTCGCGCCGGTGTAGGTATTGGTGGCGGCGAGTTCGAGAGTGCCGTTGCCGAGCTTGGTCACGCCGAGCGCATTGGCGCCCGCGTTGGGATTGGCGATGGCGGTGGAGTAGGTGAAGAGGCCACTGGCCGCATTGGTGGTGTCGAAACCGATGGCCGATCCGCTCAAGAGGCCGGTGGTGGCGGTGCTGGCGCCGAGATGCGTGCCATTGAGCAGCGTGGTGAGATCGCTGGTGGTGAATTCGTTCGTGCCCCCGACGTTCAATCCGAGCGTCGCACCCGAGGCCACATACAGGCCCTGCGCCGTGCCGGAGATCGTGTTCGTCTTCGCCAGCCACTTTGTGATGTCGCCGTTGTAGAGGGCGAACCGTTTTCCAAATTGCAGCATGCCGGCATTGATGACCGTGTTGCCGGAGTAAGTGTCCATCCCGGAGAGAATCTGCGTTCCCGAGCCATTCTTGGACAGCGAGAGGGTGCCGTCCGCGCCCGAGCCTTCGGTGATCGTACCGGTGAATGTGCCCGATCCTCCGTTGTTGCCCACGATGAAGGACCGGCGGCCGACGCCGCTGGTGAACGAATTCTCCGTGGTCACCGTGCCGGCGCCGCTGAGGCTGGTAACCGTGAATGGAACCACGGTGCTGCTGTTGCCCGTGCCGATGGCGAACGTGGCGAAGGCGCTCACCGAGACGTTCCCGACGGTGTAGCCCGCCGGAGTCGCGCCGCCCGCGGCGAAGATCAGCGTGCCGGCGGAGACGGTCGTGTCGCCGAGGGCGCCCGATTGCGAATCGGCGTTGCTGTTCGAACCAAAGGCCAGCGTGCCGCCGCCGAGCTTGGTCAGCGTATTGGAGCCGCCACTAAGCGTGAAGGCCGGCACGAAGAGCGAAGCGCTGCCACCCACCGTGATCGAGATATTGCCGGTGATGGTGGTGCTGTTCGTCGAAGCGGCAGTGCCGAGCGTCAGGTCATTGTTGCCGCCGCTGCCGATGTCGCCGTAGGCAAAGCTGCTGTTGAAGACCTTGTTGAAAGTATTGGCATGCACGATGGGCACGCCGCTCGTGTTGTTCAGCGTGCCTCCGTTGATGGTCAACGTTCCGGATCCGAGCGCGGTGGTGCTGTTTACATCCAGCGTGCCGGAGTTGAGCGTGAGGCCGCCGGAGTAAGTATTCGCGCCGGCCAAAGTCAGCGTGCCAGTGTCGTTCTTCACCACCTTCCCGCCGCTGGTACCCGTGATGGCGCTGAAGATGGCGGTATCGCCGACTCCACCGGAGGTGAAGGTTCCCGTGGAGGTGATCGCCACGGCTCCCGAGGTGATGTTGAGGAGGAATCCCGCCGCCCCGGTCACATCGACCTCGCCGCCGCCGCTCGTGACCGAGAAGCCACGGGTAAAGGTGGTGCCGATGCCGGGATAGGCCAGTGTGCCCCTGGTGGCCCCCGCCGCGCCCAGGACCACCGCGGAGGCGGCATTCCCCAAGGCGCTGGTTCCCCCGCTCACGGCGATGTTGATCGCGGAAAGCGTCCCGCTCGCGATCGTGGTGATACCGGTGTAAGTGCTGTCGCCGTTGAGCGTGAGCTTGCCCGTCCCGTTATAGGTGAGACCGAGCGCATTTGCGGCATTCTGCGAGATCGGGCCGGTCACCGTCGTATTGCCGCTGCCGCCAAAGGTCAGGGTGTGCGCGGCGGCGTCGGTCTGGGTGAAGGTGACGATCTTCAGGATCCCGCCGCCGGCGATCGAGTTGTTGATGGTCGAGCCGTTCACCGATCCGCTGACCTGTCCCAGGGTAAGGCTGGTATTATCCGCGCCGGTCACATTCAGCGTGAAGGCGCCGGGCAGGCTCACCGTGCCGAGCGTGATGGTCTGCCCCGTGCCGGCGGCCGTCGCCTGGTCCACATTGATGGTCGCGCCGCTGCCGGTGAGAGCGATGGGATAGGCCGTCGTGCCGTTGCCGAAGGCCGTGGTGGTGTCGCTGCGCAAGGCCAGGATGCCAGCGGCGCCCATGCTGATGCCGGTCGTGGAGCCGAACGCATTTGTGGCCACGGACGTCTGGATCGTGCCGTTCGTGATCGTGACCGCGCCGGTCATATTGCTCGTTCCCTGGAGGATCAGCAGGCCGCCGGTCGACGACCGGTCGAGCGCGAGAGGGCCGGTGCCGCTTTGCGTGAGGTTGCCGGTGATCGTCGTGGTGCCGGCGCCGGTGAAGCTCAGCTTCGGCGTGGCGTTGGAACTGGTCGTGAAGCTGCCGAGTGTCAAGGGCGCCGAGTTGGCGAAAGCCAGGGTGCTGCCCGTCGCGGAAGTCTGCGTGACAGAGCTGATCGCCAGTCCGTAGCCATTTCCGCCGGTGATCGTCACCGTGCCGGTCGTCGCATTGGTGATGCTCAGCGCGCCCAGGCCCAGGGTGTTGTTCGCGCCCGTGGCGAGTTGATCGACATTGATCGTCGAGTTCGAACTCATCGTCGCGCTCGCGGTGGTGAAGGTGTCGTTGTTCGTATCGCTGCGCAGCTGGAGCGTGCCGCCGGCGAGGGTGAGCGTCGCCGAGGCGAGCGCCGGGGCGTTCTTGAGCTGGAGGGCGATGCCGGAATTCACCGTGAGCGACGTGGCGCCGAGCGTTCCGCTGATCGCGAGCGTGCCGCCCGAGATCGTCGTCACGCCCGTGTAGGTATTCGTGCCGGCCAGCTCCAGGGTATTGGTCCCCAGCTTGGTGAATTTCAGCGTGTTGCCGCCGGGATTCACGAGATTCCCCGTGAGCGTGAAGATTCCACCTGCCGCATTGGTCGTATCCAGGGCAAACGTCGCACTGGGCTGCAACCCCGACGTCGCCGTGCTGAGGCCCAAATGGGTGGCGTCGAAGAGCGTCGTGATATCGCTGTCGGTGAATTCGCCCGTGCCGCCGACATTCATGGCCAGCGTCCCGGAAGCATTCACCGCCAAGCCCGCCGTCGTGCCGGCCGAGGCCAGCCATTTGGACGTGTCGCCGTTGTAGAGCGACAAGCGTTTGGCAAACTGGATCGTGCCGTTGCTGATCGACGTGGCTCCGGCGTAGGTATTCGTGCCGCTCAAGACCCAGGCGCCGGTACCCGTGGCGCTGTGGGTGACCCGCGAGTTGCCGCTGATGTTGCCGGTGATCGCGCCATTGCCGTTGCCCTGGACCACGAACTGGTCGGTCGAAGTCGTACTTAATGTGATGTTGCCGCTGAGCGTGAGCGTGCCCGCGTCGTTGACCACACGGGTCGTGGCGGCCGGCTGGATGGTGATGTTTCCCGTCCACGCATTATTGCCGGCCACGCCGTGCAGCGCGCCGGTGCTGGAGGCCGCGCCGTCGCCGGCCAGGGTCAGCGCCTCGCCCGTGACGGTGATCCCCCCCGTGAGCTGGAGCGCGCCGCCGCTGGAAACCGATGTGCCATTGTCCGTCGTGCCCAAGGCGGAGGCGTTTTGAATTTGCAGGACGCCGTTGCTAATCGTCGTCGTTCCCGTGTAGCTGTTTGCGCCGCTCAGGATCCAGGTCCCCGTTCCGGTCTTCGCCAGGCTGAGCACGGCGGCGCCGTCGGTAATCGCGCCGCCGATCGTGCCCGCGGTGGTCGTGGCGCCCGTGCCGGTGAGCGTGAGGGTCTGGTTTCCCCCGGCCCCGATGCTCACGCCGTTGAGAATCTGCAATCCGGCCGCGCCGGTCCCCGTGGCGGAGCTGTCCCACGATTGCGCTCCCTGGAGGCTGATCGCGACCTGTTGTCCGGCTGTGAGCGAGCCGATCGTCAGGCCGCCATCGAGATGACTGATGCCGCTCGTGCCGAGGTTCAAGACCTGGTTCCCGCTGCCGCCGAGCAGCGTGGTCAGGAAGGCGTTCGAGGAATTGGTCGCCAGGCCGAGCACCGATTGGGTGCCATTGAGATTGACGGTCTGCGCGCCGGTGGCCGAGCTGGCGTCAAAGGTCGCCACGTCCGAGGCACCCGGGACCGCCGAGGGATCGGGCAAGGGACCGGAGGCGACTGCGGACCAGCTCGCGACGGAATTCCAATCAGTCCCCGACCCGTCCCAAAAAATGAACCCGGCCCGGGCGGGAAGGTGGCCGAGGAGCGCGACGACCGAGGAGGCCAGGATGCAACGTGTCATCCGCAACCGCCGTGGATGGGAGTGGCGGCGGTTCGTACGTGCGGGGCGATGGACTGGCGGATGCATGCGTTGGAGACGATGAATGGCGAAGATGGAGGACAGGGAGGTGCGGCGAATCTGGTAACCCGCTGAGGGGAATTCTCTTGGGGACAGGCGGCGCCGCACCGGAATCCGCCACCGGCGGTCGCAGCCCGGGTCACGCGGATGCGAAGTCTGGGGCTGAATTCCTGCTGCGAACTCGCCGACCCCGAGAGGTCACGAGGCGCGGAATATGGCACAAGCTGGGCTGCGCGAAACGCGATTTCACGTAGTGGCGAGCGTAGCATTTTCCGCGACGTGTCCTTGCGGAGCCATGGCTCTTGTGAGACACAGTCGTTCTTGTGAGGCCGACTCCCCCAGTCTCCCCAATCTCGATCCTGTGCTACGCGTTGCTGTTGCTCGCGGCTTTGTCGTTCGCCGGCTTCGTCGCGCGCGCCTCGCCCTCGGTCGTCGATTTCAAGCGCTACGCCTCGGCCTCCGGAAAGTATGTGCTTGAGATCGATCCGACCGAGTTGCACGGCGGAGGGCCGGGGCGCTACCGTTTGCTCGTGGGCGGCGAGGAGGCGTGGAGCAAGACGCTGCCTGTCACCCTCTACGAGGCGGCCGTGCTGGAAGATGGCACAACCGTCGGCTACGCCTACAATCACGACCGCGCAGGCTTCGCGCGCCCGCATGATCACGAAAACGGGCCGGGGAATCTTTACGTGGTGGTGATCGACCCGAAGGGCGGACTGCGCCTGAACGAAATCACGAAGCGCCGGATGAGCCAGATGCTGCACGCGCCCGCCGAGCCCGTGGCCACCGGGATGATTCTCCAGGAAGACCAGGATCGCTTCATCATCCGCACCTCGGCGGAACGCGAAGAAACGTGGTGGAGCTACCGGTGCTCCACGGGGAAGCCGCTGGCGCGCTTGGATCTGCGCAAGGCGAGCGCGGCGCCCGAGTCGGCGCGATTTCCCGAAGCCGCCCAGGCCGTCCCCGGCACGCCGCTCATCCTCGTGCGCTGGTATGCCTACGACAACGAGAAGAACCAGCGGCGGGCCCTGATGATGCTGGTCGCCGCGGACTTGCAGGCCGTCTGGTCGCGCGATTTTCCCGTGGAAGACTCATCCAAGGACGAAGAAACGCTCGAAAAGCTGCGCACGCAGATCGACAAAGCGGGCTTGTTTCTCGACGTGAAGGAACCCGGCCAGTTTGAGCTGTGGCTGCCGGCGGAAGCGCAGGCGGCGCGGTTCAAGGCGACGCGCGACGAATCGCTCAAGGAAGGCTGGCGGATCGAAGAGACCGGGCGCCGGCCCTACCAACCGCCGCTCGAGGAGAAGCCGGCGCCCCCGGCCTTTGAGCAGCGTCCGCTGGCGCTCCTGGGGAGCTTTCCCTTGGAGAGCGTCGCCCCGGCAGGCCCGATCCACGATGTGCATGCGTTCGAGTTCGATGCGGAGGGCCGGATCGGCATCATGCGCCGGGGCGCGCCGAATGGGGAAACTTTCTCGCTGCTGGATGCGGATGGCAATGTGCTCGCGGAAGTGCCGGTGCCGAAGAGGGCCTACGATGCGGAAGTCGGGAACGTTTCCGCGGCGTACGCCGGAGCCGGGAAATGGGTGCTCGTGGCCTCGGAGCCCAGGCAGGAAGCCAGGTCGTGGGCCTGGTGGTTTGATCCCGCGGAGAAGTCGCTCAGCAAGCCGATCCCGCTGGCCTGCCCCGAGATCGGTGAAGTCGCGGGCGACGGCGAAGGTGGGTTCGTGGTCCTGGCCAAGCGCCGCTCGCGTTTTTCGTCCACCGACGAGATGCACGGCTTCGATCGCCAGGGATCGCATTCATGGGCGGTGATGGAAAGCAACGACGGCAACCCTGGCAGCCTCTTCAGCCCCGAAGACGTGACGGTGACGACGAAGGGCGAGGTGGCCGTCGTGGATAACATTCACAAAGCGGTGCAGATCTTCGGCCTCGATGGAAAGTTCCGGCGGGTCGTGGACCTGAAGAAGAGCTGGAAGCGGGAGCCGAATTATCCGAGTGAAATCATGTATGATCTGCGCGGGGGATTCATCGTGCGCGACTTCAATGGCGAACCGCCTTTTGTGCGCATGCGGGCCGACGGCTCGGTACGCGGCGCGCTGCGCCCACGGCATCAGGATGGGCGCCTGGTCGATACCGTAGCCGGCCTGTGCGTGGCGCCCGATGGACGCGTGTGGGCATGCGACGAACACGCGCTGCTCCGGCTGGATGATGACGGCGTGGTGGACTTCACGCTCGGCCGGGACCCGCGGCCCGACGAACTCGACAAAATCGCGCGGGTGGCAGGCGACGGGAAGGGCCATGTCTACGCAGTCGACGAAAGGACCGGCGCGGTGCACGTCTTCGATGCGGAAGGGAAAAAGCTGCGGACGTGCAAGCCGAACCCCGGTGACTTCAAGGAAAACCTGCGCTGGCCGAGCCTCGCCGTGGCCGATGATGGGTGCGTCTATATCGGAAGTGGAGACTTTGGGACGGGCAAACCTGCCTACCTGCACTTTGGCCCGGATGGCCGGCGCCTTGGATTCAGGGACTTCAAACTCGAAAATCTCAACGGGGTCTACGTCCAGCCGGGAACGGAGAACCTCCTGCTGACCGACTATCATTTCGCCGGGCTCGTCGGGCCCAATGGGAAGGTGCTGAGGGACATCGACCGCCGGGCCGACCGCCGCTGGCTGGACGATATCTCCGAGGCGGCATTTGCGAGTGACGGCTCATTTGCGATCCACTCGGAGCAATCGGGCGTACCGGGGGAGGACCCGTCGATCACGCTCTTTGCGAAGGATGGAACTCCTACGCGCACCTTCGCGCTGCCTTCGGGGCTGTGCACGCTGCTCGGCTATAACGGCGCGCACCTCGTGCTGCGCCGCGACAAGTCGATCGAGATCTACGACAGCGGCGGCGCACCGGTGCAGGCCTTTCCGGCGCCCGATGAAAACGAATCGGGGATGTTCCTCACGCGCGAAGGCCGCGAGCTGTGGAACGTGGATTTCACCACACGGGTGGTGCAGCGCTACGCGATGCCGTAGGATGCGAGTGCCAGGCTGTTGTCCTCGTCCTTTTCCTTTTTCCGATACCTGGAGCTTGCCATGACCTTTGACGGATCACATTGGGGCTAGGCGCTACGCCGAAGGCCTTTGATAATCCAACCCAGCGAGGAGGCGGGGGAAAAGGAGTGTGTGGCGGGTGGGCGAGAAGGTTGCCGAGCCTGCGAGGCTACGCCGAAGGCGTTCCATAAGTCAGCCCAGGGTTGCCGAGCTTGCGAGGCTACCCTGGGTCTTCCAGCGCGCAGCGCTCAACCCTGCAAAGGGTTGCACGCCGTGTGCGTAAGGCCTGGTCGGAGGTTTCTGCTGTTGGTCCGATGGCCCAATCGGAAGAGTACCTTGGGCACCCGGGTGAACCGGTCTCCCAACCCTGCAAGGGTTTCACCGAATCCGCGCGTGTTCAATCCCGCACCGCCGCAGCGATTCAATCCCTTCGGGATTGGGAGGCGATTATGACGCGGGTTCTTGAGGAACTCCTCCGATTGCTCCATCGGTCCTCGTGCAGAATCACGGGCGCAGCCTTGCGCACACGGCGTGAAACCCATTGCAGGGTTGAGCGCTGGCGCGCTCAGGTACCCAGGGTAGCCTCGCAAGCTCGGCAACCCTGGGCTGAACTATCAAACGCCTTCGGCGTAGCCTCGCACGCTCGGCGACCTTCTCGCTGGCTCGCGGAATACTCGCCGAACACTCCTATTCCCCTCGCCTCCTCGCTGGGCTGACTTAGCAAACGCCCGCGGCGTGCCCCGTGTGAGTCGGCAAAGTTCATAACAGGTTCTAACTCTCGCTGTCCGCCATTCCGTCCGCCCGCGCCGCCATGTTCAAGCAGCGTGTGATGAGCGCGGTCCACCCCGTCTGGTGCGTGGCGCCGAGGCCGCGGCCGGTCTCGCCGCAGAAATGCTCGTGAAAGACCACGTAATCCTTCCAGTGCGGGTCGTTCGCGTAGCGCGGGTCGCCGGCGAAGCAGGGGCGATTCCCCTTCTCGTCCGGCAGGAAGAGCAGAGTCAGGCGGCGCGCGATCTCGTGCGCGATTTGCGAGAGGTTCATCAGTTTGCCCGAGCCGGTGGGGAACTCGACCTGCAAATCGTCGCCCCAATAGTGGTGATACCGCTCAAGGGCTTCGATGATCAGATAGTTCATCGGCATCCAGATCGGTCCGCGCCAGTTGGAGTTGCCGCCGAACATGCCGGTCTCGGATTCGGCCGGTTCGTAGTTGATGCAGTATTCCGCCCCGTCGAGTTGCAGGTGATACGGCTTCTCCAGATAAGCGCGCGATAGCGAACGAATGCCGTGCGGTGACAGGAATTCATTTTCGTCGAGCAGGTACTTGAGCACGCGCACCAATTGATCCTTCGTGGGGATGGAGAGCAGGCGCTGGGTCGCGCAGCCGTCCGCCGTGCGCTGCTTGTGATAGGAAATATGCTGCGCCAGATCGTAGCGGAATTTCACGAACCACTTCAGACGCTTCTTGAACCCGGGCAATTGATCGATGGCGTCCTGGTCGAGAACCTCGACCGCCAGGATCGGGAGCAGCCCCACGAGGGAACGCACCCGCAGCGGCACTTTGGCGCGTCCTTCGATCAGCAACTGGTCGTAGTAGAACCCATCGGTCTCGTCCCAAAGTCCGCCATCGCCGACGTTATTCATCGCTTCCACGATATCCACCGTGTGCTCGAGAAACTTCGAGGCGATGTCCTCATAGGCGGGATTCGTTCGCGCCAGCTCCAGCGCGATGGAGAGCATCGTGCCGCAGTAGAAAGCCATCCACGACGTGCCATCCGCCTGTGCCAGGGACTGCCCCGAAGGCAGCGGCTTCGAGCGGTCGAAGAGTCCGATGTTATCCAGCCCGAGAAAGCCGCCCGCGAAGAGATTCTTGCCCTGGACGTCCTTGCGATTCACCCACCAGGTGAAATTGATGAGCAGTTTTTGGAAGGCGCGCTCGAGGAAGAGCGTGTCGCGCTTTCCCGGTTCGCCGCTCATCTTATAGACGCGCCAGCAGGACCAGGCATGCACGGGCGGATTCACGTCGCGGAAATTCCATTCGTAGGCCGGGAGCGCACCGCTAGGATGCATGTACCATTCGCGCAGGAAAAGCAGGAGCTGCTGCTTGGCAAAATGCGGGTCGATCCGCGCCATCGGGATCATGTGAAACGAGAGGTCCCACGCCGCATACCACGGGTACTCCCATTTGTCGGGCATGGAGATGATGTCCGCATTGAAGAGATGCCGCCAGTCGTGGTTGCGCTGATGCAGGCGTTCCGGCGGAGGAGGCGGAAGATTGGGGTCGCCCGCGAGCCAATCTTTCACCACGTAATTGTAGAATTGCTTCGACCAGAGCAGCCCGGCGTAGGCCTGGCGCAGGACATTGCGCTGCTCCGGAGGCAGGGCGCGCGCGCATTTCGTGTCGTAGAAGGCGTCGGCTTCCGCGCGCCGCTGCGCAAACAGCTCCTCGAATTGCGCGAACGGCGCCGCCGGCCACTGCGGCTCCGGCGCCAACCGGAACCGGAGCACGACCTCCCCGCCGGCGGGAATATTCAGCACGTAATGCGGCGCCGCCTTCGTGCCGAAGAAACCCGGATTGACCGCCTCGCTCCGGCCATGGACCACGGCTTCGTGGAACGCATCCTTCACGTAGGGTGAAAGGTTCGGCGCGCCAAAGAGCCGCTGGTTGTTTGTTTCGTTTTCCGTGAACAACCATGGCGCGTCCGTCTCGGCGCCAAACCGAAAACCCTGCAACGTCTCGTGCTGAAGCGTGAGGGTGTGTTCATCGACTTTCGCGATGCGCGGCTTGAGCGTGCAGCCCTCGTGCACGCAGCCCCAGACCCACGTATTGCGAAACCAGATGGTCGGCAGGACATGCAATGTCGCGGCCTCCGGCCCGCGGTTCGCCAGCGTCAACCGGATGAGCATGTCGTCCTCACCGGCCTTCGCATACTCGGCGATGACATCGAAATAGCGGCTCTCGTCGAAGACGCCCGTGTCCTCGATTTCAAATTCCCGCTCGAACTTGCCACGCCGTCCATTTTCCTCGATGAGGCGCGAGTAGGGATACTCGGCCTGCGGATACTTGTAGAGCGCCCGCATGTAGGAGTGCGTGGGCGTCGAGTCGAGGTAATGCCAGATTTCCTTTTGATCCTCGCCGTGGTTGCCCTGCGGATTCGACAGTCCGAAGATCCGTTCCTTCAAGATGGGATCGCGGCCGTTCCAGAGGGCGAGGGCAAAGCACAGGCGGCATTCGCGATCGGAGATTCCGAGCAACCCGTCCTCGCCCCAGCGATAGGCTCGGCTGCGCGCCTGGTCATGCGTGAAATAATTCCACGCGTCGCCATTCGCCGAATAGTCCTCGCGCACGGTACCCCATTGCCGCTCCGAAATATATGGGCCCCAGCGTTTCCAATTCTTTTCCCGCCGGGCATCTTCTTCGAGACGGAGGTGTTCGGGCGTCGATTCGGCGGGCATGGCGTGAAGGCTGACCGATGGAGGGCTGTGGCGTCAATGAAGCCGCAGGCAGATTTTGCGAGGCTGGGGCGTGGGAGATGGTCGAGGTGGTGGCGAACGGTCGCCAGCAAAGTAGGCGGCCTCTTCCTAGAGCCGCTGCGAGAGACGTGGCTGCGCGGATACCAGCGGCTCTGGGAAGAGCCGCCTACTTTGCCTGCCGCGTTGCCGCTCCGAAGTCCGCATGGCGCCTGAATTCCTGCCCTTCTTTACCCTCTTCGTGTTCGATGCCGGAAGAGATCGGCTTGCCCGAAAGGCACCGGCCTGCCGCTTGCCCCGTGCGCCGCCACCTCGGAGGTTCTTCGCTTCGCTGCCAATGACGTCTTATGTAAGAGGTTGAAAATCAGGATACCCAGCCCGGAGGGCTGCGCAGAGATTAGCCTGCTCGCCCGAAAAGCACCTGCTACCACCAGCACCTCAGCCACCTTCTCGGTGGTGCAGCGAGGAACGAGCGTAACCACCGGTCCCACGCCTCAAAACGAGATGCGCCCCGGGGAGGTGGCGCGAGAACTTCTCTTGCCCCGCTGGGGCAAATCCGTTGGGAGTGGGCGTTCCGGTGGTTGCGCTCGTTCCTCGCTCCACCACCGGCTAATTTCTCTCATCCCTCCGGGATGGGCCTTGCGCCACGTCATCCACGCACCAAGAATTACGCCTCCGTTTTTTGGCCTCAGAATGACGGTGAGGGGAACCCGCGAAAACGGCACAGGCGCACCGTGGCTGACGCATCGTCAGCGGAGATTCTCCGGCTCTGGGTCTCAGCGTCTCAGCGTCTCTGCGTCTCTGCGTTTGAATCCCCTCCTACCCCTTCTTCTTCGGCGGGCTGACCTCGGCGGGTTGGGCGGGCGGATGCTCGCTGCTCGGCTTTTTCCGGATGCGCCATGAGCTGCCGTAGGGCTCCGCGATCATGTCCGCCCCCGGCCAGAGGCGCGTCGCTCCGGTGAATGCCGCATGGTTATCCCGCCAGCGGCAACCCTTCGGCAGCGGATCGATTTCCTTGCCGTTGCCGCCGCCGATCACGGTGTCCTCCGGACGGAAGACGTCTTGCATCATCTCGATCGCCTCGTAGGCCGATTTCAACCAGCGCTTGCGGCCATGGGCCTGGCGGGCCTCGTTGCAGAGCGCATCCATGAAGTGGGTGCGCCGGGTGAGGCGCAGCATCCCGATCTCCAGCGGAATCACCACATCATCCACGATGATCGCGGCGCCGGTGCTCGTGCCAAATCCCAGGAAGAGCATGCGCCCCTTTTGATAACTCGCGAGAGCCTGCATGGCGGCGTCGTTGATAAAGCGCACGGGACGCTTAAAGGCCTTTTCGTAGTCGAAGTTCAACCACCCACCGCCGAGATTGAGCGGCTCGCGCGCCGGGCGGCCGTCGTTCACCAGGCTGGGATAGCCCATCGAGATCGCCTCATATTCCCAGTCTTCGGTGGCTTTGATCACTTCCCGCACCATCTGCGCGGCCGTCAGTTTCGGGCCGCTGGGCACTTTTCTCCGGCCTTCATGACCGGAGGCCATGAGTTTCACATTCGTGCCGCCCACATCGATCATGAGGATTTTCATTTGGTCGCATTTTTCTTTCGGGAAAACGTATCGAACTTCCCATTCAGCATGCCGTCGATCAATTCCGACACGCCGGCGCCGTGTCCAGCCTGCATCACGAAATCGGCGTGCTTCTTGAGCGCGGGCAGCGCATTCGCCACGGCCACCCCCATTCCGCAGGCTTCGAGAAAGGCGTGATCATTCTCCGCATCTCCCACACCCACGACCTCACCGGGCGATAACCTCAACTCCTCGAGCGCGGCGGCCAGTCCGCTGGCCTTGTTCACGCCCGCGGGCAGGATCATGACGGCCCCTTTGTTAAAGATCACGCTGAGTTCCAGGCCCATGTCGCGGATCGTTTCGGTGACGGCCACTTCGTGAGGTTCCCAAGTCGCGACGATGCTGGTCCCGACGGAGATCGGCGCGACGCCGCGCCGGTGCAATTCCTCCACAAATCCCACGGGCGGTCCACCGGCGAGGAGCCGCGTCTCGCCGTCACTCGGCCGGAACAGGACCCCGCCATTCTCGGCGACGATGAGATCGAAGAGATTGAGATCGATCGGCAGCCGGTGCAGGTCGGTCATCTCGCGACCGGTGACCAGCAGCACCTGCGCCTTGTTTTTCCGCAGCTTCCTCAAGGAATTCGCGGTCGGCTCATCGAGGTCGCCGTGTGTGGCGATCGTGCCGTCGTAATCCGTCGCAAGAGCTTTCCATTTCATCGGGTGGTTTCCGCTCCGGTAAAGTGTAGATCGTCCACGGAATGGGGAATAAGCAGGTTGATGGACAATGGTTCGCTGATGCATCGCGCTGCGAAATGGGGACGGACGTATGGTTAGTGAAGACGCTGCGTTGCTGCTGGAGGCGGTAGCGAACGAGTGCCAGCAAAGTAGGCGGTTCTTCCTAGAGCCGCTGGTTTGCGTGCAGCCACGTCTCCAGAGCGGCTCTAGGAAGAGCCGCCTACTTTGCCTTCCGTGCCACCGTCCCTGCGGAGCAGCACTGCCATCGGGAACTCGCCCAGTATCGTGCTCAATGCGTGGGTGTCCGCGGACAGGCCGCGGCCGGTAAACAGCTCACTCCATTCCCCGCCCGGCGGCAAAGCCAGCGAAGTATCCTTCCAAAGCTCTCCCACCGGCGGCGCGCCGACGCGCGAGGCGAACCGCGGAAGCACGACGACCATGGACTTCCCTTCCTGTTTGCGTTCGAAGCCGACGACGCAATCGGCGAACTCACCCGTCGCTGAAAGCGGAGTGTAACTCCCACTCCCAAACAATTCCGGGTTCTCCCGCCGGAATCGCAGCAGCGCGCGGATGACAAAGAGCTTGATGCGACCATCGCGCCAGCTGGCCAGCAGCTCGGAGGGCGAAGCCCCGGCACTGAGCGCGCTGAGACTTTGCTGCCGTCGCGCGTAATGGACCGGGCGACGGTTATCAGGATCGACCAGGCTCAGATCCCAGAGTTCCGTGCCCTGGTAGGTATCCGGCACGCCGGGCACCGTGAGCTTGAGCACCGTTTGCGTGAGCGCATTGATCATCCCGAGCGGGGCAATCCTGGCGGCGAATGGTTCGAAGACCGCGAGGAAACGTTCGCCCGAAACCGGATCGAGAATCTTCGCGACGAAATCGCGCACCGCCGTGTCCCACGCATCATTGGGTTCGATCCAACTGCTGTTCACCTTGCCTTCATGCAGCGCCTTCACCATGTAATCCTGGATGCGCTGCACGTAGGCTGGGCGGGTGGTGTCGTCGAGCGGGTCCAGCGGCCACGAACCGAGCAGCGTTTGGTAGAGGAGCGCTTCCTCATTGTGATCCGGGGCGTATTCGCCGTCGATTTCGACCCGGTGACGGCGATTGGCAGTCTGCCAGCGCTTGAGGTCCTGTGCCCATTCACGCGCCAGCTCGGAAATGGCGGCAATGCGCGCCCGCACGTCTTCGCTGCGTTTGGTATCGTGAGTGGAGGTGGCCAGCATGCCGTTCGGGAATTCCGCCAGCCGGGCGGCATTCTGCCGATGGAATGTCTCCAGCGTGGCGCCGAATTCGCCGGGGTCACCGCCGACTTCATTGAGCGCCACCAGGCGGTGGTAGACATAGAAGGCGGTGTCCTCCACACCCTTCGCCATAATGGGGCTCGTGCATTGCTGAAATTTCGTGACGAACATCCGCCGCAACTCTTCTTCGACCGGACGCGGGTTGGATTCGGGCGGCAGGAGAACGTCGCGGAGGAAATCGAAGACCGTTCTCTCCAACGCGGGATTCCGGCGCCGCGCTTCGGCAAGAGCACGGTTGATGGTCTTGATATCCGACTCCGTGGGTGGCTCGTCGGGAAGCAGATATGTGCGATACACTCGAAAACAGGCGATTGTCTCGCGGATCGCGGTGGTGAGAGCGTTGATCGTAAAATCCCGGTACCAGCGGTTCGATTCGGAAAGCCGATTCAGCATCTGTCCGAGCACATTCACTTCGCTGGCCAGCGCCACCTGCATGACGAGCCGCTTGCTGCGATAGGCGATCTCGTAGAAGGGGAGTTGTCGGCCGACAAACCGGTTGTAGGTGTCCGTGAGCAGTTTAGCCGATGCGCGGTCGATCAGGATGTCGTTGACCTGCGTTGCAAAGTCGTAGCCCGTCGTTCCATCCACGGGCCAGTCGGCCCGCAGCTTTTCTCCCGAAGCGAGGATCTTTTCGACGAGGAGATAGATCGCATGTTCATCCGTGTCGCCCCGGGCGGCAGCGGCCCGGGCCTGGAGGGTGCGCAGATATCCCCGGGGATCGGCCAGGCCGTCGATGTGATCGATGCGCACCCCATTCACCGCGCCGCTCTCGATCCACTCGAGCAACAGGCGGTGCGTGGCATCGAAGACTTCCGGCAGCTCGATCCGGATGGCGGCCAGGGTATTGACGTCGAAGAAACGCCGGTAATTGATTTCCTCCGCGGCCACCTTCCACGAGCTGAGCCGGTAAGCCTGGTCGCTGATCAGCTCGTCCAGACGATCAAAGCTGGTGGGATCATTGGCATCATGCAGGTCGTCGATGACCGCCTCAATCGAGGTGAGCACCGAGGGTACTTCATCGCAAAGCCGGACGAGGCGGAGGCGAATCACCTCCTTCTCGCGCACGCGCTCGGCCACCTTGGCGGGATCGGTTTCGGTGCTGGCCGGCAGATGCTCGAGCGCCGTGATGATGCTCATCAATTCCGCGGGCGGATCGGAGAAGCGTCCGGCGGCCCGCCGCAGCAGGGGCCGCGTGGATCGTGGGCCGATCGGCAGCCGGAGCGCATAATAGGCGAGCTGGAACCGGCCGTTCTCGAATTGCACCCGCAACTCCCCTCGCTCGAGAACGCGCCCGTATTGATCCCCGAGAATCGGCAGCAGCACTCTGTTTTGCAGCTCGTGCTTGAGCGGCGCCCAATCGATATCGAAGAAACGCGCAAAGGGCGACGCGGGTCCATTTTCCAGCACATCCATCCACCAATCATTTGTCGGCTCGGCAATGCCCATGTGATTGGGCACGAAGTCGACGATGAGCCCCATGCCGAGGCGGTGCAATTCGCCGACCAGGGCCTCGAAGTCCTCGGGCGTCCCAATCTCGGGATTGATCGCGTTGTGATCGCAGACGTCGTAGCCATGCGTGCTGCCGGGAGAAGCCCGGAAGATCGGCGAGGCATAGACGTCGCTGATCCCGAGTTCGTGCAAATAGGGAATGAGCCCCAGCGCATCGCGAAAGGTAAAGCCCTGGTGAAACTGGAAGCGGTAGGTCGCCGTGGGTGTTTTTGCCGGCATAATTATTCAGCCTGGAGCACAAGAACCTCGGGCATCTGGAAGACCAGCTTGCCGCTCAGCGGATCGAAACTCACGGAATCCGGGCCGCCGAACTTGGGATCGTTGCTGGAGAACCGGACGCGCCAGTGGAGCGCGGAATCGATCTCGCAGAATGGCTCGCTTTGCAGATTTCCCTGGTGGCCGCCGCGCAGGTCGCACAGCAACAGCCAGTCTTCGCCCGTGTCGCGAGCGCGGATGGCCAGGACTCCGCACGACAATGCCTCCACGCGGGTGGAGGCGCGATTCTTCGGGCGGAAGACGGAATGCGCGTGGCGCAGGCTCAGCGCTTCCCGATAGAGGCGCAAGCATGCGCCGTATCCGTCGATCTCCGATTCGGCCCAGTTCAATTTCGAGCGCTCGAAGGTCGCTTCGGCTTGCGGCGCAGGCAGATCGTTCGATTCCAGCGCCGTCGCGAAAACCGGAAAGCGCTGCAATTCGCGGCGGCGACCTTCGTCAACCAACCGGCCGAGTTCCTCGTTGTGATCGGTGAAGAATTGGAAGGGGGTCGATGCGCCCCACTCCTGCCCCATGAAGAGCAGCGGTGTGTAGGGGATGAGACAGAGGAGGGCACTCGCCGCGCGGTAGGTCTCCGGGGAGACGAAGTGGTTCAGCCGCTCGCCGAAAGCGCGATTGCCGCACTGGTCGTGATTGGAAATGCAGAACACAAAGCGCTCGGGCGGGAGATGGGCGCAGGCGGTATTGTGCCGCACGCCGCCGGGCGGCCACGGAGCCGGATGCACCCATCCATTATCCAGGGCGTTCACCAATTCCTGGAGCTGGCCGCCGAAGTGCGTGGAGTAGGTCGAGGCGCCGGTCAGTGCGACTTCGATGATGTGATGAAAGTCATCCGCCCACACGGCGTTGAAACCGTAGCCATTTTCCTCGGGTGGCGAGATGATCTTCGCCTCATTGCGCTCATCCTCCGCGATGATGTAACCGCGCCGGCCATGCACGATCTCCGCCAGTTCCGCGAGGATGTGGCGGGAGGAGTCGTCGAAGATCGCGTGAGTGGCATCGAGCCGGAAGCCATCGAAGTGAAACTCCTCCATCCAGTAGACGATGTTGTCGCGGTAATACTGCCGCGTCGGCTCACTCGTGCTGAAATTGATCGCTTCGCCCCACGGGGTGTGATGGCGGCCTTCGAAATAGTCCGGCGAAAATTGGCGCAGGTAATTTCCGTCGGGGCCGAAATGATTGTAAACGACATCGAGGATCAGGGCGAGGCCGTGCGCGTGGGCGGCGTCCACCAGCGCGCGCAAATCGTCGGGCGTGCCGTAGACGCGGGCCGGGGCGAAGAGGCGGACGCCGTCGTAGCCCCAATTGCGGCGGCCCGGAAAATCCGCGAGCGGCATCAACTCGATGGCGTTCACACCAAGGCGCCGGAGGTATTCCAGCTTGCCGATGACCCCGCGATAGGTGCCCTCGGGAGTAAACGTGCCGACGTGCAATTCGTAGATGACGAGATCGCGGAAGGCGGGCCGCGTCCAGCCGTGGTCCTTCCATTTGTATGCCGTCGCATCGACGACCTGAGCGGGACCGGACACCTCTCCTGGCTGATAGCGTGACGCCGGGCAGGGGAGCCGGGGGCCACCGTCCAGCCGAAATTGGTAGCAATCACCCACGCGCCCGCCGGCGTCCACTCCGCCAAAGTAGCCAGCCGGCTCCGGAGCCAGCGACACGGCCAGCGGTTCTGCTTTTTCATCCTGACTTTGGCGCCAGATGCAAGCTTCGACGCGCCGCGCGGCGGGCGCCCAAACGCGGTAGCGCACACCTCCGGACATGATTTCAGCGCCCTGTGAAAGATTGTTTCCCTGCATGTTCCCAAGACTATCGCAAGAAACCGACGTGTTGGCTGTCCGAATGACGTCGTAAAACGATGCACGCGCTTTGTAATCTCCAGACGTAACCTTTCAGTGATGTCCAATCCACTTTGGTTCAAGGATGCGGTGATCTACGAGCTGCACGTCAAAACCTTTCAGGATAGCGATGGCGACGGGCTCGGGGATTTCCGCGGGCTGATCGAGCGTCTCGACTATTTCACCGAGCTGGGCGTGACGGCGCTCTGGCTGCTTCCCTTCTACCCTTCGCCCCTGAAGGACGACGGCTACGACATCGCCGACTATTTTGCCGTCAATCCAAGCTACGGCACCGTCGAGGATTTCCAGACGTTCCTCGATCTGGCCCACGAGCGCGGCCTGCGGGTGATCACCGAGCTGGTGCTCAACCATACGTCGGATCAAAACGCCTGGTTCCAGCGCGCGCGCCGGGCACCGGCCGGCACCCCGGAGCGGGATTTTTACGTCTGGAGCGATGACCCGCGCAAATACAAGGACGCGCGCATCATCTTCAAGGATTTCGAGACGTCGAACTGGACGTGGGACCCGGTGGCGAAAGCTTATTTCTGGCACCGCTTTTATTCCCACCAGCCTGACGTCAACTTCGAGAACCCGCTGGTGCACAAGGAGCTGTTTCGCGCGATCGACTTCTGGATGGATATGGGCGTGGACGGCCTGCGTCTCGACGCCATTCCCTACCTCTACGAAGCGGAAGGGACGAACTGCGAAAACCTGCCCGCCACGCATGCCTTCATCCAAAAGCTGCGCACGCATCTCGATGCCAAATATCAGGATCGGATGCTCCTCGCCGAGGCGAACCAATGGCCGGAGGATTCCGTGGAGTACTTCGGCACGGGCAACGAGTGCCACATGGAATTCCATTTTCCGCTCATGCCGCGGATGTTCATGGCGCTCCAGATGGAGGACCGCTTCCCCATCATCGACATCCTGGAGCAGACCCCGGCGATTCCGGAGAATTGCCAGTGGGCCATCTTTCTGCGCAACCACGACGAGCTGACGCTCGAGATGGTGACCGACGAGGAGCGCGATTACATGTATCGGGTCTACGCGGAGGATTCGCGCGCGCGCATCAATCTCGGGATCCGCCGCCGGCTGGCCCCGCTCCTCGGGAACAACCGGCGCAAGATCGAACTGATCAATTCCCTGCTCTTTTCCCTGCCCGGCACGCCAATCATCTACTACGGCGACGAAATTGGCATGGGCGATAATTTCTATCTCGGCGACCGCAACGACATGCGCACGCCGATGCAGTGGTCGCCCGACCGCAATGCCGGCTTTTCCAAGGCCAACCCGCAGCAGCTCTACCTGCCGACGAACATCGATCCGGAATATCACTACGAGGCCGTGAACGTGGAGAACCAGCAGCGCAATCTGTCGTCGCTCTTTTGGTGGATGCGGCGCGTCCTGCGGGTGCGGGAAAAGATCCCGGCCTTCGCCCGCGGGACGATCGAGTTTCTCTCGCCGGACAACGCGAAGGTCCTGGCCTTTGTCCGGAAGCTGGGTGATGAAGTGGTGCTCGTCGTGGCGAACCTGTCGCGCTTTGCGCAACTCGTGGAATTGGATCTCTCCGCGCACGCCGGCATGGTTCCCGAGGAACTCTTCGGGCATTCCACCTTCCCCGAGATCAAGCAAACGCTCACACCCTTCACACTCGGGCCGCACGGGTTCTATTGGATGGCGTTGCGCCCCGCTCCCGCCGCCCGTGCCGCGGACGTGGCCTGGAACGCCCCCGCTCTGTCCTCTCCGGCCACCTGGACGAGCGGCCTGCTCAAGCGACTCGAACGCGAAGTCCTGCCCGCTTATCTCCCGGCCTGCCGCTGGTACGGCGGCAAGGAACGCATCATGCGCGAACTCAAGATCGTGCAGAATGTGCCTCTCGGGGCCGATCCCGCTCCCGCGCGCGTGCTCATTGTGGAAGTCATGTTTACGGACGGGCTCCCGGATAGCTACGTCCTGCCGGTCGCTTTCGCGGACGAGGCGACGACGTCGCGCCTCGCGGTGGAAGCTCCGCAGGCGGTGATCGCGCGGCTCGACGGCGGTCTCTCGATCTGCGATGCGCTCCAATTGCCGGAGGTGAGATCCGCGCTGCTCCATCACATCGCGACCGAGGATGGTTCGCGCGGGCGGACGCGCCTCGCGGGCCGCCGGGGTCCGGGGGTCGATCCGGCGGAATTGGAACGGGTGCAAGCCAGTTCGCGTCTGCTGGGGGCGGACCAATCGAACGCCTCGATCGCCTATGGAGACGGCTGGTTCCTCAAGGTTCTGCGGAAATTCGAGCGCGGTCCGCACCCGGACGCCGAGATCACACGCTTCCTCGCGGAGCAGGCGCGCCTGCCCGGAGCCACGCCCTACGGCGGCGCGATCTCGATCGTCGACCCGGCGGGTGAAGCAACCATCGGCCTGCTTGTGGGCTTCACGAAGAACCAGGGCGACGGCTGGACCTACACGCTCGACGCGCTCGCCCGCTATTTCGATCGAGTCCTCGAATCACGGCGCGAGCTCGATCCCGCGGCCGCGACGGAAATCATTGGCGGCGTCTATCCCGAGCGGGCCCGGCAGCTCGGCGCGCGCACGGGTGAATTGCACTGTGCGCTGGCTTCCGCCGAAGATCTCGCGGCCTTTGCGTCCGAGCCGTTCAGCACGCTCTACCAGCGTTCGCTCTACCAGGCCATGCGCGGCGGAACGGGACGCGTGCTGCGCCAGCTCAAGCGCCAGCTTTCGAAGCTGCCCGAGGACGCGCGCGTGGATGCCTCGAGCCTGCTCGCCAATCACAGCCGCCTGCTCGATGTCTTTGCCCGGCTGCTGGATCACAAGATCGAGGCCACGAAGATTCGCATCCACGGCGATTTTCATCTCGGCCAGGTGCTGAACACGGGGAAGGATTTCGTGATCATCGATTTCGAGGGCGAGCCCCGCCTGCCGCTCAGCGAGCGGCGCCTGAAGCGCTCGCCGCTGCGCGACGTCGCCGGCATGCTGCGTTCCTTCGACTACGCCGCGACCACCAGCCTGCGCGAGGAACGGGAAGACGATGTGCAACTGCTCCTCCCCTGGGCGCGCGCCTGGGTGGCCCGCATTTCCGAAGTGTATCTCGCCGCCTACCTCGAAGTGGCCCGCGAGGCCAGCTTCCTCCCGGCGGAGCGGGAGGACATCGACCTGCTGCTGGAGGTCTACCAGCTCGACAAGGCGATGTATGAAATCGGCTACGAGCTGAGCTACCGCCCGCACTGGGTGGCGACACCGCTGCGGGCGGTGACTGAGATTTTGGGGCGGGTGCGCAGTGAAAATTGAAGTGATGCGAATGGATTTGGCGTAAACGACGCATGCCGTTACGGCATCGTTGGTAGCGCGAGCGCCGTCACCCTCTCTGTCATCCTGAGCGGAGCGGGGAAGCATGGGCGGAGTCGGAGGACCTCTTAATTCCTGCGGGTTTTCGCGCGGAGCTGTCGGCCGGTGAAAGCAAGGGAAGTGATCGATCTTTAGCGATGCGCGCTGGACGACATCTTGGGTGGCGCGAGAACTTCTCTTGCCCCGCTGGGGCAAATCCGTTGGGGGTGGGCCTTCCGGTGGTTGCGCTCGTTCCTCGCTTCACCACCGGCTAATTTCTCTCATCCCTCCGGGATGGGCGTTGCGCCACGTCATCCACGCGCCAAGAAATTACGCCTCCGTTTTTTTTGCCCTCAGGATGACAGGGAGAGAGAGCGTCATCCAAATTCCGCGCTCATCAGCGCGGAGACATTGCGTTCGCAGCCACCCCTCACCGCTTCGCCCGAAACATCTCCGGCACAAACTCCAGATCGCTTGCCTCCTTCACCGCGAGGCCGATCTGGAAATCCATCACCTCGGCAGCCACGGGATTCTGGTACCCGTCGAGACACTGCCGCACAGCTTCGACCGGGGTCTTGCCGGCCACTTTCACCAGGCGATAGATCTTCACGGCAAGCGCCTCCGCGGCGCCGGGGGTGATGAGCAGCGGCATGAGCGGTTCGAGCGCCGGTCGGTCGGCGTCGGTCAATTCGAGGCCCTGACGTTTGCAGAGCGCGCGGAGCAGGGCATAGCCCTCGGCGGTGGTGCTGGTGGGAAAGATGGGAATCTTCACGTCCACACGGCCGGGGCGCTTGAGATCCACCTCGATGAGATCGGGGCGGCTGGAGGCCAGGACCCAGATGATGCGGCCGCGATTTTCGGGGCGGCTCATCTCCGCGGCCATCATGGAATAGATGCGGCCCGAGAGCCCGCTGTCGTTGGAACCGCTGTCGCGCTTGCCCAGCGCCTGGTCCGCCTCGTCGATGAAGACGAAACAACGCGTGAGCGCCTGGAGCAGACGGAAGATTTTTTCCAGGTTGCCCTCTGTCGAGCCGACCCACTTGTCGCGGAAATTCTTGATCTTCACCACGGGCACGCCGGCCTCGCCGGCGAGACACTCGACCATGTAAGTCTTGCCGGTGCCGACCGGGCCGCAAATGAGGTAGCCCATGGGCAGCGCCCGCAAGTCGCCTTGTTTCCAGAGCGCGATGTCCTGGCGCAGCCAGGTCTTGAGCTTGTCCTGCCCGTGGATGTCGTCGAGCGTGCGCTTGCTCTCGATGAACTCGATCAGCCCCGCGCACTCTTCCTCTACGAGTTGCTTCTTGAGCTTGACGAGGTCGGTGGGCTGCAAGGGCTGGGCGTGGTACTCCTTCAGTTGGAACAGGCTTTCGATGGCATTCTGCGTCGCGCCGGTGAGCTGTGCCGCAAGGTTGGCGGGTTCGGCCTGATATTGCGCCAGTGCTTTCGGAAAGCGCGGCAATGCATATTGGACCGCGTCCGCGATCTCCACCGTCGGCGGGAGTGGCACCTTGATTTTTGCGGCGCGCGGATTGTTCGCCAGGAGCGGATGCAAGTCATTGAAGTTTTCCGTGATCAGCACAGTGGCCAGGAAAACCTCAGCAAACAGGGGGTCATCCGCCCAGTCGCGCATGAGCAGGGCGAGAGAATTCAGATCGTAATTCACTCCGCCCGGCGTTGTGGGCGCCACTAGGTTGGCGGCCTTGATGAAGCAACCGACCTTCACCCGCGGCTTGTTGAGGCGCACCATGTTGGCCGTGTAACGAAAGTAGCGCGTCATCGCTTCCACAGCCGGGCGCGGGGCTTTGGGCATCTCTGGATTTTCCTTGAACGCCGGCCATTGGCAAAATGTCTCGCTGCCACGCTCGACGCGCAGCCCGTTGCCGAGATCGTAGCTCAGCACGACATCGAAACTCGGCAGCAGGACGCGCAGGAAAAAATCTGCGAGTGATCCGAGCACACGGGTTTCACCGTGCCCCGGCAGAAGAAACCGATCGTTGACGTTGCCGTGCAGGATGAACTGCGAGGACGCGTGGCTCTCATAGAGAGCGATCATTTCATCGGCCCAGGCGGGAAGAGGGTGCTTGGTGCTATCAGGACTCATGGGGGAGGGAAGTGAAACGCAGAGACCCGGCGCGGCAGAGCCGAAACCAAAGGACAATGGCCGCAAAAAGGCACAAAAGGCGCAAAAGGGCTTTTGACTTCGATCACGCGTCCAGCCTGTCGTACCGGGAAAAATTTACGCAGATCGCGAAGATTCTTACGAATA
>Ga0105237_10002234_pt1 | contig 24181 bp, 24 predicted proteins | sample KBSC24metaG_FD_81520 | JGI IMG/M metagenome (GOLD analysis project Ga0105237, IMG submission 81520) | Corn rhizosphere microbial communities from Kellogg Biological Station, Michigan, USA - KBS C2-4 metaG | ecosystem: Host-associated > Plants > Roots > Rhizosphere > Soil | place: Michigan, USA...
CAATTTACAATTTTATATTCACTGCCAGCATAAAATTCGTGCCTGCCATGGGGAAATAGAAGTTTTCGGTGATGAGGCTGCCGCCGTAGTAATAGCTATAGGTATAACCGTTGGGTTCGTACTTCCTGTTGAATACATTGTTCAGCTGGAAGATAAGATCGATGGCCTTGAAGGGCTGCGGCTTCAAAGTATAGCTCATACGCAAGTCCTGTACATAGTAGCTGCGCAGGGACCTGTCTTCCTTTTGTGAGTTGTCGAGATATTGTTTGCTGACGTATTTGGCGGGCAGGGTGATGGTATAATTGGGAAGAGGCGTGAAATCCAACGAGGCCGCGCCAACGATGTCGGGCGAAAGCGAGATGTCGCTGTGCTTATAGAAGAAGCTTTTTTGTGTATTGTTGTCGTAGTCGAAAATATACTCGCTGTAATTGTTGATCTTGTTCCTGCTGAGAGTGAGGTTAGCGGATGCGGCCATGAAGGAAGCGATGCGTACACTGCCTTGCAGCTCGAGTCCCAGGCGATAGCTGTCCTTTATATTGGTGCGGGTGGCGGCTCCGACGCTGTTGATCTGTCCGGTGAGGACGAGCTGATCCTTGTACAGCATGTAGTATGCGGTGGCTCCCCAGGAATAGCGGCTGGTCTTTTTCTCGTAGCCGAGCTCAAAGTCATTGAGTGTCTCCGCCCTGGGCTGCTGATCCTGGTTGGCTTCGAAATCATCCCTGTTGGGCTCGTGACTGGCGTGGGACCAGGAGAGATAAGCTTGTCCGTCGGGCATTGTCCAGGTGAGACCGGCCTTGGGATTGAAGAAATCGTAGTGCTTATTGATAAAGAGGGTAGGGTTATTCTTGAATCCTTCCAGCTCGTAACCGATACGGCGGTATTGCATGTCCGCAAAAAAAGAAAGCCGGGTTGTAAGCTGTTCCTGCCATTTGCCGTAAATGTTATAATCCGTCTTGTGAGCGGGCAGGTTGCCGTAATACTGATAGTCTTTGTCGACGCCGCCATTTTGCGCCCAGATGAGATTGCCGTAATGCTTGCCGTCATACTTGTCCCATCCTCCGCCTATCGTGAGCTGTGAAGGGCCGCTCTTGTATTGCAGGGAGAAGATGCCGCCATAGAAATAATTATCCAGCCACTGCTGCCGTACGAGGTCGGTGGTGGCGGCGCCTGATGTGGGATCGGGAAGGCCGTAATCCGAATAAGACTGCTGCGGCTCATACTCTTCATAATATCCCCTGCCTCTTGTCAGGAAGCCGGCTATATTGAAGGAGAGCGATTCACTGGCGCGATGATTGAAGAAGAGCTGATAGTGGTCCTGCTGATAATTGTCTGTCTGGTTGTTGTACGTAAAATAATTGTAGGTACGTCTGTTAGAGTTGTAGAGATTGAGGGAGTCGGCCTGTGTGAAATACAATGACCCTATGTTGTTGGCGTAGTGTTCGTCGAGGGCTGCCTTGTCCCCGAAGAGCTTGGCCTGGGGGACGCCATTCCATGCCTGGTAGGTTTTTTCCTGGCCGGAGAGGACATTGAGCCGGATGGAGGAATTCTTATCAAGCCAGGCGGCGGAGAGATAGAAAGAACGCAGATTGCTGGAAGCCCTGTCGATATAGCCGTCGCTGTTGATCCGGGACAGGCGTGCGTCGAGGGTGAAATGTCCGTCGATGAGTCCGGAGCCGGCCTTTATGGTAGTCTTCCAGGTATTGAAGGAGCCGTAACTGTTGTTGGATTCGGCATAAGGCTTGTCGTTGAATTCATTGGTGGAGAAATTGATGGTAGCGCCAAATGCTCCTGCTCCGTTGGAAGAGGTGCCGACACCCCGCTGGATCTGGATGCTGCTGGTGGAGGAGGCAAAGTCCGGAAGGTCGACAAAGAATATGCCCTGTGATTCTGCGTCGTTGTATGGGATGCCGTTGAGGGTCATGTTGATGCGGGTGGCGTCTGTGCCGCGTATATGGATGCCTGTATAGCCTACCCCATTACCTGCGTCGGAATTGACGGTGACCGAGGGGGTTTGGTTGAGAAGGAAGGGCAGGTCCTGTCCAAGATTGGTGGCTTCAATTTCTTTTTTGGTGATGTTGGTCTTGGTAAAGGGGGCCCGCTCGCCGGCGCGGAGCGCACGAACCTCTACTGGCTGCATAAAGAGATTGACCCTGGTAAGGGAGATATGGATGGGGGCGGCTGTGGGGAGGGTAAGGGACGTCTCATAAGAGGAATAACCTATGCTGGTGATCCTCAGCGTGTAGACGCCGGGGCGGGTATGCCGGAATTCAAAGTATCCTTTCTCATCGGTGAGGCTGGAGCCGAAGGGGGACAGTTCGATGGAGGCGCCTGAGAGGGGGGTGTTGTTGACGGTGTCAGTGACCTGTCCGGAGAAGATCTGGGCATGGGCCGCGCAGGTGATCAGCAAGAGGATGGTTAATGCAGTGTATAGCTTTCTCATTCGTAATCAATTGATTGTTCGTTATGAATGGGGAAATGCTACGAAGGAGAAATGAAAAAAGCTGGTTTACCTTCCCTGCGCAGGCATTACCCTGACCAGGTTCTACGGGTATCTTCTCAGCCATTCCGTTGTGGACGGAACAGCACCCCGAGGAATCTGAGAATTGCAGCCGGCCGGCCTGTGCGGGATCGGTCCCGACAAAAAAGGCGGGCTGCGGGGACAAAGATACGACAATTAGGGGGCTGCGGGTAATTTTTGGCACCTTCTGTAACTTTTGGAAGGGGCGGGCCGTCCCAAGGAAAGACCATGGATGCCTGCCGGGGCTGCTCAGGGGTGAACGCTGGATGGGGGAGAGAGGATGCAACATTCATGACAAGGGGATGTCTTTACAAAAACTATTGTAATATGAAGAACACTCTACTACTTGCGGCTTTTACTATGATGGGGCTGCTTGCTTTCTCTCAGGATGTTATCAACGATAAGAATGCGGAAAAAAGGAATGCCAGCGGATTCCATGCTATCGAGGTAGCCAGCGGGATCGATCTTTATTTCAGCCAGGGCGATGAGGCGGTGGCTGTGAGCGCGGGTGATCTCGAGGACAGGGACAGGATCAAGACGGAGGTATCGAATGGGGTATTGAAAATATATTTGGATACCAAGGGATTTCACTGGGGCATGCGGGGAAACAGGAAGCTGAGGGCCTATGTATCCTGTAAGGTGCTGGACCGGCTGGAGGCTTCGGGTGGGTCGGATGTATATATAAAGGATGTCCTGAAGAGCGACAGGCTGGATATGAACTTATCGGGGGGCAGCGACTTTAAGGGAAAAATTGTTGCAGGCCGTCTGCACATCGAGCAGAGCGGTGGATCGGACAGCTTCATCAGCGGGACGGCTTCGGACCTGTCGGTGAGCGCCAGCGGCGGGAGCGACTTCCACGGATATGATCTGGCGGCGGATATGTGTCGTGTGGATGCGAGCGGTGGCAGCGATATTCATCTTACTGCCAATAAAGAGCTGACCATCGAGGCCAGCGGCGGGAGTGATGTGTATTACAAAGGGGCAGCTGTCATCCGGGATCAGCATACGAGCGGCAGCAGCAGCATCAGCCACAAAAGTTAGTTTTTTCGGGTTATAAACACCAAAATCAACGCTATAATGAAAAAGATAGTTTTTCTGCTGGCCGCCTGTTTTACTTTGTCGGCGGCGATAGGACAAAATACTGTTATCAAGGACCCGAATGCGGTATCGCGGACGGTGGCGGATTTTCATGCCATCCATGTATCCACGGGCATCCGTCTGATCCTGACACAGGGAAGCACAAAGGGTATTGCGGTCAGCGCCTCGGCGCCGGAGTACAGGGATAGGATACAGACGGAGGTGAAGAATGGGGTGCTGCACATTTATTACGATACAGAAAAGTGGAAATGGTTCGATATGAAAGGGAAGGAATTGAAGGTATATGTATCTTGTGTCACGCTGGATGATCTGGAGGCTTCGTCGGGGGCCAAGGTGGAAGTGGATGGAACCATAAAATCAGATAATTTTATCATGGAATTCTCCAGCGGAGCGAAGTTCACGGGGAAGGTGCAGGCGTCGGACCTGAAGGTCGAGCAGAGCAGCGGCGCCCAATCGACGATATCGGGAACGGCCGGACATCTGCGGGCATCGGCTACCAGCGGCAGTCATCTGCATGGGTACGACCTGGTGGCGGGGATATGTGATGTGAGCGCCAATAGCGGAGGCGGTATCGATATATCGGTGGAGAAGGAGATGGAGGTGTCAGCGCATAGTGGCGGAAGGATCCGCTACCACGGCGCGGGTGTCATCAAGGAGGTGCATACGAGCAGCGGCGGCAGCGTGAGCAGGGGATAGGAGCGATAATGTGAGGGGTATAAAAAAATGTTATGAAGCGTATAATCATCATAGTGATAGCCTGGCTGGCGATGCTGCCGGCCATGGCTCAGCAAACTGTCATCAACGACCCTAATGCGGTGTTGCGGGATGTCAAGGGGTTTCATGGGGTGAGCGTTTCCAATGCCATCGATGTGTACCTCAGCGCGGGCAACGAGGAGAAGGTGGTGGTCAGCGCTGCGGACGTCAAATGGAGGGATCGTATTCGTACGGAGGTGAAGGATGGGATATTGAATATCTGGCTGGAGCATGAGAGCTGGTTGAAAATGGGGGAAAGGAACCGGAAAATGAGAGTTTATGTATCTTTTACCACGCTGGATAAGATAACGGGTTCGGGCGCCACCAATATATATGTAGACGGGGTGATCCAGAGCAGCAGCCTGGATATCTCTCTGGCGGGCGCCAGTGATTTCAAGGGGACGATCAAGGTAGGTGCGTTAAAGCTGAACCTCAGCGGGGCGTCGGATGCGCGAATAGTCGGGACGGTGGATGGCGTTACCACTGTGCGTTCTGCCGGGGCCAGTGATCTGAAAGGCTATGACCTGGTGACGGATACCTGTAATGCGCATGCATCGGGCGCCAGTGATATCCGCATAACGGTGAATAAAGAATTAAATGTCCATGCGTCAGGCGCGAGCGGCATCTATTACAAAGGGGCTGCTGTGATACGGGAGCTGCACTCCAGCGGAGCCAGCAGCATCTCGAAGAAGAGTTGACACCAGCCAGAACGAACTGGAAGTTCGCTAGAACCTACAACGATCCCAAAAATTGTAACAGGGCCGCCCTGTCGGCCTGGTTCAGCTGCATAAATTGCTGTTTGGACTTTTCGGCTTCTCCGCCATGCCAGAGGATGGCTTCTTCTATGCTGCGGGCTCTTCCATCATGCAAATAGTAGGCGCTGCCTCCGTTGGCCTTGGCGAGCATACCTATCCCCCACAGCGGCGCTGTTCGCCATTCTTTCCCGGTGGCGAGAAAATCCGGTCGATTGTCCGCAAGTCCATCGCCCAGATCATGGACGAGAAGGTCGGTGTAGGGATGTATGCGCTGGCTGCTGAGATGGATGGACATATTCACGCCCGTCTGCATGGTGGTACGGTGGCAGCCGGAGCAATTGACCTGTGTGAAGAGCAAGGCTCCTCTCTTATTGACGCTGTCGAGCACGTCCCGGCGGGCGGGTACGGCAAGGGTCTGTACATAGAAGGTCACATAATTCAATAATGTATCGACTAATTCGGGAGAAGGGTCGTCGCTGCCTACAAGGCTCATCTGGAGCTGTCCCCAGGCGCTCTCCCGGGACTGAGGATAGCTGGTGATGCCCATGTCCTGCTGGTAAGCCGTGGCTACCTGCATCTGAAGCGTGGAGGTATTGGCCTTGAGACCAAAACGTCCCAGCTCTGTCTTATGTGTGTAGGAGTTGTAGACATAATTTGCCTTACCGGTGATGCCGTCGCCATTCTGATCGCCTGCGTCTACAAAAGAGAGAATGATGCTCTCGGGGATGTTCTCCAACAGCCCCATGCCTACGAGGCGGGGAGCCAGCCGGGGAGATAGCATATAACCGGCAGGCAGGGTGGCATAGGGGTTTGTCAATGCGTATGCGGGTTGACGCAAGGTGACGGTGGCGCCGTCGGGGTAGGTGACGGGCAGATCGGTGTAGCTGATAGTGGCAGTGGCTTCGGGAGAGGCGCCAAGCAGGGCTCTGTCCTGTACCTGCAAGCCAAAGCCGGGAGCGGCCAGCGGTCCACCATGCTCATCTGTGCCGGGTATGCTGATACGGAATAACATACCGGAGTTGGAACTGCCCGTGCTGGGAAAACCTCCGCCATCGTTGCGATGGCAGTTCACACAGGAGATGTTATTAAAGACTGGGCCGAGTCCTCCGAAGTGAGGGGCGGGCGCTGCGACAAAGACCTGGTCAAAAGTACCATCGCCGATGATATGCACTCTTGCTTCCCTCTCGGTGAGCCCATCGATGGCTTGTTTGAAAGCCTGGGTAGTTTCGTTGAGGGTAGTGAATGATCCTCCGCTGAGGCGGTCGTCATAACCGTCTTCGGGGAATGTGCCGGCCTTATTGCACCGGCTGAATGCGTATACAGCGGCGCCAAGCGCCAGGATTATATAAACCTTTTTCATCCTTAAATAATGTCTTTTAATGGTCGGATGGAGCCCTGTTCAACCTAATCTTTTATATTATTCTGTATGAAAGTTGTCAGATCGTCTTCCAATAATGCCTGTAAGGTATTCAGCGCATCCAGTGTCGCCGCGATCTGGGTACGGCGGTCGTAGATGGCTACTTCGAAGCGCATATTGTCTGTGCCGCTGATGTTATCAAATGAGTTGATGGCTGCGGTGAAGGCGGCCTGTATCTTAATGTCGAGGTCCTTATTTTTGGCTGATACGAGGTCCTTGATGCCTTTGCCGCTGTTGAGTCCAAGATAGACCTGTTGTGCGCCGGTGATATTGTTCTTAAAGTCGGTGAGGCTGTTGCCGGAATAGGGGGACTCGGCAAGGCTGGAGTCCTTATTGATATAAGGGTTATACATCTTACCATCCTCATTCTGCTGTCCTACCTCGTTGCAGATGCCGGCCATCCCGTTGTCGCCGACGACATCCAGGAAGAAAGCTTTTTTGGAAGAGTAGGTAGGATTGCCCGCGCCTGCGGTGAGAACAGTGTTGCCATAGCCGGAGCTGCCCTGCCAGGAAGTCAACAGGGGTAGTACGTTGTTGTTGAGCAGATCGGCGGTGAGGCTGACCAGGTATTTCTTCTTACGGGCGTCCAGCTCGCTGGCTTTACGGGAGCCGCCTTCTCCGAATATCAGGTATTCGATGGGGTGATAACCGCGCAGGGTAGGGTCAAGCGCTTGTATATCGTCGGTAGCAAGATTATTACTGCTGACCAGGAGGGAGTCCATCTGATGATAGTCGGTGGGCCAGGTGTCGGAGTTAGGGTCATAATCATTGCCTTCCACGGGGCCGATGAGGAATCCTTCACATCTTTCCCAAACCTGGCGCATGGCCTTCCAGTCCTGCTGTGCTTTTTGCAGATTGGCGTCAGTGGGGTTGCTATTCAGGTTGCTGATATCGCTATTAAGCGCGGTGCCGGCTGCAACGAGGCTGGTATATTGGGGGACCGCGGTATTGTTGACGAAATTGGCGACGACGTCCTTTTCTATGTCAGTGAAGCTCTCAGCGTTACCGGAATCGGAAGACTTGCTGCAGGATGTCAGGGTCAGGGTGGATATTATCAGGGTCGGGAGTATGAGGCCGGATGTATTTTTTGTCATAAGGATTGTTTTAAGCTTTTAGATGTATGATAAGGTTGGTTGTGTCTGTTGTTACGACGTATTCTTTCAGGGGTCTCTCTGCGGGACCTTTTGCTACCCTTCCATCCGTACGGAAAGCGCTGCCGTGCAGGCTGCAGGTATAGCCATTGGGGGCGGCTGTCAGCTGGTTGTCCTGGTGTGTGCATTTCAATAAGAGAGCGGAATACGTATTGTCTTCCTTCTTACGTACGGCAATGGAGTAGAGCCATCCTTTTGGTCTTACCAGCTGGAGCGGGGACTGGGTGAAGCCGGCGAGGGGTATCTCTACCTGATCGTTGTGGATCCCGGCATCGATGACCTTATAGGCGGCGGGGCCGCAGCCGCTGAGCGTGGGCAGGAGCGCACCTGCTGTCAGGAGCAGGCAGATATTACAGGATGACTTGATAAAGGCTCTGCGTTGCATAATTTAAAATGAGTAGCCGATGCCGATGTTGAGGAATTGATTGTTCTGTTTGTATGCCACGGCGTTGGGCGGCGGATTGATGACGAGGGAGGGATTTTGGGCGCCGGTGTGGAGGAGTCTCACGTCCGCCTTGATAACGACATTGGGCATGGGGAGGTAGCCGATGCCGGCGATGATATGTGTTTGTTTGAGGGTGCCGTCGTAAAGGCCGTCGGATTTTTGGAGATTGGATAATTTCGAATTGAGGTCGAGGGCTTCCAGCCGGGCAAAGGTGATGAACTGTTGTGTTTTTTGCCTGTGGTGGAGCCAGTCATAGGCGAGCTCGAGATAGCTGCCATACATGCCGGTGGGGACGTTGGTCCCATAGGCGCGGAAGATCCTGTCTGCGTCGGGATAAGCGATATAGGTGGCGAGGGCCTTGGCTGCAAAGCCGCCGTTGGAATATTGTACGTCGAACTCGCCGAGATACAGCGGGCTGCCGAAGGCGCCTGTCTCGAGACCTACGTTGAGACTGTCTGCGCTGCGCTTGCTGAGGCCGACGGTGCCGCCCATATAGCCGGAGAGCTGGAATTTGAAGTTGTTCCAGAGATATTGCAGGGAGGCGGTGAGGGCGAGATTATTGGCGAGTGCGGTGCTGCCTTCTGCCCGTCCGCCCATGATACCGGTGCCATGCTCGAAGCCGGCGCTGTTGAGGCCGTTGACGAGGGCTATGGAATAGTTGACGGGCAGCCGGTCGAGGGAGCCGTAAAAGCCGACTCCCAGCTCGCGCCAGGTGGCGGGGATAACGAGTGTTTCAACGATGGGGCGTTCTACGCCATTGAAGTTGTTGGGTAAGTGATTTTCGTTGAGGATGCCGATACGGGGGACGAAGAGGCCTGCCACGAGGTATTGCCGCGCGTTGAGGTTGAATCTCAGGTAGGCTTGTTCCATGGCTATTTCGCCGGTACCGGATTCGCCGGCGGCGACCTTGGCGTTCTCCAGCTCGAGTTCGGAGAAGAAGGCTATTTTTTCGTTGAACTGGTGACCGACGAAGAGGACAGCTCTTTCCAGGGTCATGGAGGACTGGCTGGCATTGAAGTCCCTTTGATAAAAGGCGCTGCCATAGCCGGAAATTACCGTCTTGTTCTTGGCCACATTGTTATTCAGGGAGTCCTCGCTGGTGATCAACAGTTTTTGGGCGGGGGTGAGGTATTTCTGGGCCTCGGTTTTGGTCAGGATGGCGGTGGGGAGCAGGGTAACCGCTATTGTTCTTTTCATCCGGCAAAATTGGAGGGGGGAGGGGGTGCGGGGGTTACGCAAAAGGGAAAAAGGATTGCCGGATGCGGAAAAATTGGGGGTTGGGCTGACGTTCTTGAAAAGGGCCGAGCTTTTGGAGGGAGCGACTGAAGCTGGCAAAGGTGTGAAGGCATATTGTGTGGTGTATAACTTTTAACATGAAGTACGAAAGACAGGATAATCCTTCTCCTGTAAATTCGTAGGAACTAAACTAATTCATATGAAACAAATTTCCTTTCTTCTTCTTATTGCCGTTGTATTTGGATCCTGCGGGGTGCATCCGGTGGCATCGGCTGGTGCAGAAAATATGGGTGGGGACACGACGATAGTCGAGTCATTGTTCAACGATAAATCTTCGAGCATTTCGGAGGAGAATATCCGGAAGCTGCTGGATGGGACATACCAATTGCCGGGGTCGCTTAGGATCGCCATTGTGCGTCTGGAGACGTCGAAGCAGCGGCGATACTTTTGGAATGACGAGTATTTTCAGAAATCGCAGCAATCCTACCTGGATTCTTTTACGATGCGGCTGCGATCCTCGCACCGGGTGGCGTCGGTGGCGGTGGTACCTTCCATTATGATGTCTTCTACTCCTTCCTTTACCAGCATCCGGGAAGCGGCGGTGCGGATGCAATGTAATATGGTGCTGGTGTACTCGATCAGCGGCGATTATTATTCCCGATATAAAGTTTTTAAAAGCCCAGACATGAAAGCGTTCGCCACGACCGAGCTGCTGCTGATGGATGTCCGGACGGGTTTGATCCCATTCTCCACCACGGTGACCCGGGATGTGCTTACGAAAAAGACGAAGGATGACCTGGATGTCGAGCAGACGAGGGATAGGGTGTTGAATGAAGCAGCGTTAGCAACGATAAATGATGTTGGGACTAAGATCGTGAACTTTTTAGGGGAGTAGACAATGAAAAATATATTCAAAGACTGTCTCCGGAAAAATTTTGGAGCAGCGATCGACATGCTGACAAATATCGTCGTTCTTTGTCCTGACGAGCTATGGGAAAAGGATAGGAAGATCTTTTACATGGCATATCATACGGTGATATTCCTCGACTATTATCTCACCCATCCTGTGCGGGAGTTTCATCCGGGGTTGCCCTATACTATCGGTGATCCGGATAATTTGCCGGCTGAAGCTGTGGATGATGTGATCCCTGACCGGCATTATACGAAGGAAGAATTCGTTGGCTGGTTGACTTCTATTCGAGAGAAGTGTAAGCGGGTGATCCTGTCGGCGTCGGAAGAAGAGTTGGCAGAGCGCTGGATACAGGACGAGGAGATAGAGATACATGGACTTTGTCCGTCACTGGTGGTAAACTATAGTGTATTGGAAATTTTGTTCTATAATTTCAGGCATGTCCAACATCATGTGGGGCAATTGAATTTAATGCTACGGGAAAAGGCGGATATGGCGACTGAGTGGATATCGCATGCCGAGTGAGCTGGCCAAACTGTAACTTTCGTTCTATTGACGGAAAACATCGTCCATGCTATCTTGGAGAAAACCCAATAAATGCGTTGTGTAATTATTACGGCCATCGTTGTTATCTTATTGTATGGCTGCAGGAAGTCGCAATCAGGCTCGTCCACCTATAAAGCCCCCAATCTTCCACCGGCCGCTACAGGGGTTGGGACACCGACAGGAAGCCCCGTGACGATGACCATCGGGCCGGCAGGTGGAACGATCTTTAGTGTGGACGGACGCGTCGAGCTGAACTTCCCGGCCAATGCCCTGGCAGCCAACACCGATATCACGATCCAGCCCGTTACGAATACGGCCCCGAATGGTGCCGGGCTATCGTATCATTTTATGCCGGATGGGGCAAAGTTCGGCGTCCCCGTCAAGTTGACCTTTCATTATACAACCTCGGATGCGAATGGCACCGACCCATTTTTATTTTATATCGCTTTCCAGGACAGCACCGGGATCTGGCAGGCTGATTTCAAGAACCGGGCAGTAGATACGATCGGCAAAACGGCCAGCCTTTCGATCAGCCATTTTAGCTTTTGGAGCATGGGGAGTGAGCTTAACCTGTTCGCGTTTCCCCCCCAGGTTACAGAAAAACAAACGAGCGATGTCGGTGTTGTTATTGTCAACGATCAGGGGGACCTCACGCCAAACGGAACCGGCGAATTTGGTTTGTCGGCATTGCCGGCTGTAACTCCCATTCCCAACCAAGCTATTTCCAACTGGTCAATTAATGGAGTACCTGGCGGCAACGCTCAGAATGGAACTCTCTCCGGATCGGGAAGCGGTGAGATCTATACAGCTCCGGCAACCATCAATAAAGAAAGAATGGTGCAGGCTTCGGCAGCCATTTCTACCGATGTCAAGGGCTGGAATAAGGGAAAACAGGTGCTGCAAACGAACAAATTTATTGTATTCACCGATATCGACCTCCTACCCAAAAAATTGTCTTTCTCAGTGCTGGTGACATTCGAGATCGATAAAACAAGCAATATTTATAATGATGTATATACCGACTCGGCGAGATTCCAGGTCGATGTCGATCATGGAACGGTGACTGCGTCGAATTTTTCCAACTATGCACCCAATGTGACGCCTCCGTCCGGCACCGTAGGGCTACAGGAAGCCGTTTGGACAAGCGACGGTATAGGATTGACCAATATCACCGGGTCTTTGGGCTACCTGATAGGAGGAGATACTATTGTCGTTGCTTTGCAGCACACGGCAACCGTAGAACCTTACTGGACAGTAACCAATATCGCCGACGGCTCCTCGTATTCATTCGGTGGAGATGAGGTGCCTGGATATCCGTCTGCTGTGGTTTTTGTAGCAAAAGATTCCGCGCAAAGCGGGCGCTATAATAACGGCGGTACCGTGACCAGCACCTGGAGCGCGATTCCTTTGCATTGATAAGGACGAAGACAAGTTTTTTAATCGCGGAATCCTTAAATTGTAGGATGAAGCGACGCATTTTTCTCCAAAACACATTGACTGCCGGCGCCGGCCTGATGTTATCTCCCTACATTGGAACGGCTGCGCCAAAGAGAGTGATCGTCGCCGGTGCGGGCATCACGGGATTGTGCTGCGCATACGAATTAATGAAAGCGGGCCATGACGTCACGGTGCTGGAGGCTTCGGGCAGGAGCGGAGGGCATGTGTTCACGGGCCGGGATGGGTTGTCGGATGGGCTTTATGCCGACTTTGGGGCGGACCATATCACCAAGCCTGGGTATGAGCATTTTTTCGAATATGTGGAGGAGTTCAAGCTGACGGCGATCCCCTACCCAAATGCGGAAGGTTCGGAGCATACCTATGATAAGGATAAGCTGAAGGTCATCGATGGGAAGTTCTATACGGCGGATAAATTGAAGGACCCTGCGGTGCTGAAGGGTTTTGGGTTCAATGAGCGGGAGGTGGAATTCCTGTCGCAGCATCCGATGTATGAGCTGCCGGCCTTTTTTGTGTCCAAATACCTGGAGAAATTTACCGATCCCTGGCAGCCTTTTGGGGTTGGGTATGACGACTATGATAAGATCGCGATTGCGGAGATCTATAAAAAAGAAGGCGCTTCGGCAGCAGCGCTGCGATTTATGGGTGGGAAGCATACCAATGCGTTGTATTCGCTCTGGCGCCTTTCGATCATGTATTCGCGCGGGATACCGCTGTCCGAGGGCGAGACCTTTCACCTGGCGGGCGGTAATGAACAGCTGCCTATCGCCTTTGCCAATCGGCTGGGCGACAGGGTCAAACTCAACCACCCCATAACGGCGATCCTGCACAGCGCCAAGGGTGTGACGGTGAGCTGCCGTCCTAAAGGTGAGTCTCAGGTGCTGAAACTGCAGGCGGATGTACTGGTGAACTGTATCAGCCTGCCTATTTTTCAGAGCATTCCCATTACGCCTGCGCTGTCCCCTGCCAAGCAATATGTCGTGGACCATCTCAAATACTCCTCTCATCCCTTTTATGTATTTGAGGCGGCATCGAAATTCTGGCTGGCGGATGGCATACCGAGTATCAATATGGAATTCGAACATCCGTTGATCAATTCCATCTGGATGGAAACGAACCAGGTGGATACGGGGCGTGTGGTGCTGAAGGCCTTCGGACCTAGTGGATTCCCTGCGCAGCAGGTACTGGCGGCCTTTCGGGAGGTATATCCGGGTAAGAAGGATACGATCGAGCATGCGCTGACGCTGGATTGGTCAAAGGACAGGTACAGCCCTTTCTGTGAGATGGAGCCTTTCCCTATCGGGGGAATGCATAAGTTCTGGCCGCAGGTGATCCAGCCAGAGGGGCGCATTTATTTTGCGGGTACGTATGCGGATAATATGAGCAGGGGTATGGAGTCGTGTCTGCGCAGTGCGCGGCGGGTGGCGGGGGAGATTGAGAAATTGTCAACCTAATGATCCTTTCACTGGGGAAAGGCCTTTGCTTTATTATGATTTTTAACATTCAGGCCAAACAAATACTGCCATAGGGGAAAGATGGTAAACATCCCGATCCAGAGAAGGCCGGAAACGAACTCGCTATATTTGCCGGTGAAGAGGATATACATACAACCGGCACTGAGCAAGGAAGCAACTATCCCTAATATTGCCGGCATGGCAATGGTATAAAAAATAGAAAAACGGCGGAAAATAAGAAGATCGGCGGAAAGGCTTAGCATCACCGCGCCAAGCGTGCCATAGGTCACCAGTTTTAAGGCTGCATATGGGCTGGGATCGGTGTACAAAGCGTCCTTAGTGACCTGGTACACACAAAAGATGTTGATCGTTAAAGAGAGAATCATAAAAAGTATGGTTCCGAGCGGTGAATCCTGAGCATCCATGGAAGACACCAATGTCAATCCATAGAACAGGCCGGGGGCAGCATAGATCAGCAATAAAATAAAGCTCCCACCTCTGCATAAAAGTGCAATTGTTATGATAAGAAAGGTCAGAATGCCGCAACGAAGAGATGCTTTGGAAATGTCTTTTTGCAAGGTGAAAGTTGAGGTGATCAAGATAGGGATTTTTTTGAATTATTTTATATTGGAGCATAAATCATAAGAATTTACGATAATTCACAAAACATGACTGGCATAAAATTATCGAATAAGAAGCTGGCATTCTATGAGGCTTTATCCTGCTGTTTTTACAATTTTGTCCGCCAGTAACTGCGGCTGCTCCATGGTTATCATGTGCCCACCTGAAATTACCTGGATGTCCACCCCATATCTAGCTAGCCTTTCTTTTGCCAGTATTACCTGTTTGGGCTCAAACTGGTCTTTGTCGCTGCCAATGATATAAAAACGAACGTAGGGATACATTTTTTCAACAATGGAAAGTAAATTCAGCCGCTGACCGTTGGCCTTGTGCTCGCCCACAAAACCGGCAGCATAGTGAAGAAAGAGCATTCCGTTCCTTCTCCTGATGGTATCCCGAACTTCTGCCAGTTCGGCTTCAGCGACCTGGTACTTTTTGGACCACAAGCCTTTTAGCATTCTGTTGAATACATAGTCGGACGTTTGCGCCCTTATGGTGCTTCTTTTTCCGAGGCGGGTTTTTAGCAGGGGAGTCGTAAATATCGGATGAGAGTGCCCATCCGGGAAATATCCGCCATTGATAAACAGCACTTTTGTAATAACGGTCGAGGGTTTTATACCCTTGTCTATTTTCTCCTGCTGTCTTCGCAACAACTCCATGGCTACCAAGGAGGAATAGTCGAATGTCACGACGAATGTGGAATCAATATGATGATACTTCCATATTGCTTCTACGAGGTCTGCTCTTTCAAAGGTAGAGTAGGGATAATTTTCAGGTTTGTCGGATTCGCCCTGCCCGATGTATTCAACATACAGCCGGGTGAGCGGGTGCTGTTCTTCTATCAAAGCGTCGATCTTAGCCCAATCATATGAGCCGGATGGGAAGCCTGGCAGAAAAGAAATTGTGCTCTTCGGATCTTGCTTTGAATAGGTGATCAGTTTAGTGAAAACAAACAAACTATTTAACAGCGCAGGTGAACCTTCTTCTTTTATACTTTTCGTCATGGGGTCATACGGCAGCCGGATGCCTGAATTAAACCATTCTTTTGCTGAAATGATACGTGGAATCATGGTAATATTTATTATTTAGGGGAAGATGGGGATGCTGGGGGCATAGGTGCATCAAAATTGAGCATGTGCCGGAATATCTTCCAGCCTTCATCTGTCTTTTTCCAGACTATGAGGACCTTACTCCTGACCAGGGAATGATGAGCGGCATCGAAGAGTTCGACAGCCCCCTGCTGGGTCACATACTCCCAGGTTTGTCCAAATAATCCAAGGGAAGTGAATGTGGCGTCCCTTACTCCTCCCTGGCGGGCGCCTTTATAAAATTGCGTGAGGCTACGTTGTCCGCAGAGCGCGGGAGCGTTTGGCGGCAGGATGCAGGCGTCGGACGTATAGCATTTCAGGAAGAGTGCGGTGTCGCCTGAGATGAGAGCTTCCTTAAATTGCAATTCGACTTTTCTGATGTCATCGCTGACGGAATCGATCACCGCGACCATGCGATCGTTGGGCCAGGTGGGTAAGGGACTAATGGAGCGGCCGGCAAAGCAAAGTGCTACAATGAGCACTGAAGACATGAAGAGTGTTGACGGGCGAAAGTTGTGTTTTTTCGAGGTCATGATGTTTTGTATTTGATAGCAAAGTACCGTCAGGATCTTTTTGAAACACTTGTCAAATGACAAGAATCGCATCGCGCTCTTACAGAAAGGATGGATCCATCTTATTACTTGCCAAATGGCAAGTGTCGTTAGAAGTATTAAGACTTGTTTTGGGAAGAATTTCACATTATTTCACATTATTTCACTTCTAACATATTTTAAGATGGAACGTAATCCAATTGCATTCGATGGGTCTATTTCAAAAAATTATGACCACTACCTGGGCCCTTTTTTATTCGAGCCCTATGCCGCTGATCTGGTCAGCCGGATAGAATTTACGGGCAAATCCAATATTTTGGAGCTGGCTTGCGGCACGGGAATAGTAACGAAGCGACTGGTAAGTCGACTGTCCGAGGCCGATGAATTGACGGCCACTGACATCAATGCCGATATGCTTGGTGTCGCCCAGGAGAAAATATCGGCGCCCGGTGTGTGTTGGGATACGGTGGATATGGGGGCTATTCCTTATGAGCACGATCTGTTCGACACGGTGGTTTGCCAGTTCGGACTGATGTTCTCAACGGACAAAGGCAAGGCTGTCGCTGAAATGCATCGGGTGCTGAAAAAGGGGGGTATGTTGTATTTCAATGTTTGGGCAACCATTGCTGACAATCCAGTGTGGAGGATCTTCGGTACCCTGGCATCCCAATTTTTCCCTAATGTACCGTTGAGGTCTGAGACCGGTCCGTTTTCCATGTCTGATGAAAACTCCGGATTATCCCTTCTGCAACGGGCGGGCTTTACCCGTTACAAGGTTGAATCCGTATCAATAGAAGGGGTTTGCGATACGGCCGTCAATGCTGCGAGTGGTTTTACCATTGGCTCCCCGCTGTATAACCTTATCAAAAACGATCCGTCCCAGGTGGAAAGGTTTCGGGGCGCCCTGGAAGAGGCCATAGCGTTGGAATTGGGCAGTAATCCTGTCCGGTCTCCACTCCGGGCCCTGGTTTTCAGTGCGGAGAAATAATTTCATTAATTTTAATACCGAGATGAATAAGGAGCCTGTTATTAGTTACATCCAGCGGACGCTACAGTCGTCAAATGTGTCGATCTCCAGGCAGCTGCTTGAAGAGATCGTAGGCCATTTTGAACCCAAGAGTTTTGCAAGGCACGACTATTTTGTGACTGCGGGAAAAGTGAATACCCATCATTTCTTTATGACGGAGGGTTTTATGCGGGCGTATACACACAACCTTGACGGGGAAGAAGTAACGACAGAGTTTTTCAATTGCAACAGGCCTGTTTTTGAGCCGAATTCTTTTATTACGCAGACAAGGTCCGTGGAAAATATCCAGGCCATTACCAACTGCGAGGGTTTTCTGGTTTCGTTCGAAAAGTCAAACGAGCTGTTCCATGCCATTCCTGAATTTCGTGAATTTGGGCGCCGGATGCTGCTAAATGAATTTGCGGCTCATAAAAAGAGAGCGCTGTCATTGATCACTCAAACTGCTGAAGAAAGATATGCCGAGCTGATCCATACTAACAGGGAGATCTTTCAATATGCACAGCTGAAGCATATAGCGTCTTATCTTGGGATCACGGACTCCTCGCTTAGCAGAATTCGAAAAGAGTTCTCAAGGAGACCGTGATCCGGCAGGGGAGACCTTTTAATGCATTTTCTGGAAGGTCTTCGTTTGGCGTTTTTTACCATCACTCAGCTGAAGGAAGTAAGTACCTGGGGGCAGCGCGTGGATGTCCAGTGTGTATTCGCTTTGGGCGGTGGTCTTTGTGGTGAGCACGTCTCTGCCGATGGCGTCTTTCACTGATATAATGGTCTGGCCGGATGGGTTCAGTCCGTGGATGGTCAGCTGAGCCTGTGCCGGATTGGGAGAGATCGTTAAGCCAGTTGCGTCAAGTGATGATGTAACGCTTGTCGACTGTACTGGCATCGCATCTCCGAAGATTACCGATTTCAAGCTTTTTGCGATATACCGGGCTGTACCGAATGCATAGCCGGCATAGCCTTCCACGACAATCTTGCCATCTGCCTGGATGGCGACACCATAGGCGGCGTCGAAGTCGTCAGGCCAGACGGTGGTTACTTTTCCACCGGAGCCAAAATTGGTGTCGAGGGTGCCATCATTATTGGCACGGCAAAGTATCCATTTATGCTGTTGGTGGTGCCAGGACATACCTACGGCGACGATCTGATCGTTTGACTGCACCGCGACACCCTTCGCGCTACACAGATCGGTGATGCTGACGTTCATTTTGCCATTACCGGCAAAGCTATTGTCCAGGACGCCATTGCTTTTGAGTGCGCAGATCAGGATCTCGTCCTTATTCGCGCTCTCTGAATAGTGGCCGCCGGCGGTGATGATACGATTACGGCTGTCGAGTGCGATGGCATTGATAGAACAGAGTTCGTTTGTGTTCACGGTGATACGCGCTACGCCACCGGCGCCAAAATTGGCGTCCAGCACGCCCCTGTTGTTACAACGGGCGACCATGAGGTCCCAGTAATCATAGGCGCCGGCCCAGACGATCTTGCCGTCCGGCTGGACGAGGACGCTGGTGGTCTCGCCGCCATTCTTGGCGTCTCCGGTGATGAGCACATGACCCGAGGTACCGAAGTCGGTGTCCAGCGTGCCGTCGCTGTTTACGCGTAGTACACCCATATTGCCTTTGTAAGAGGCGCCTATTACTATCTTGCCATTGGTCTGGAGGGCGATGGATGAGGGCTCGAAATAGGATATCAGTAGGGGCCCGCCGCCGTGGAAGGCAGGGTCTATGTCGCCTGTCGGGGTAAAGCGGATGATCTGGGCCACCGGCGTGTTGCCGGCATCATAAAGGATAAGGGTGCCTGCCGCGATGATATAGCCGTCCGGCTGAACGGCAATGGTTTTGACGCCGAAGGGACAGTCGATGCCAAACCCGTAGGTTATCTTGCCACTTCTGCCGAAGTTACGGTCGGGCTGGCCGTTGGGGAGCATACAGGTGATCGCAAAAACCGTTTTGCCGGTGCTGTCGTAGGTCATGCCTCCGGCTATGATCTTTTGATTGGGGGCGATGGCGACGCAAATGCCGTTATCGTCGGGCCCGAATGAGGTTTTTACCAATCCTCCACTGCCAAAGTCGGCGTCGAGGGTGCCTGCTTGCGCGAACAGGGTGATGACGATGAATTGGGAAAGGGCAAAAAGGAGTAAAAAGGGTTTCATGACTGGCGTGTTTAATATAATGCCAAAATAGAATGAGAAATGATGCACTGCAATACCGTGATCAGGGGAGGGGTGTGTGAATAACGTCTCGTCGCTCAGGAGAAGATGATTATATATACGATATTTTAGTGGTTCAAAAAAGGGTTTTTTCCCCGTTGTTCGTTCCATGCCCTTTAGCTACCTTGATGATCACCCCGTCCCGATGCAGATGTATAGCCAGGTAAGTATTATGAAGGAAATTTAAAACCATCAACATGAAAGCCTCAAGCATCTCTCCCTCTACAATTTGTTATTTGCTATTCTTTCCCTGTTTAATCTTTTCCAATATCAGTTGTAATGACCAGATGGTGGTTGTGAATGACAATCAACGTTCCTCGGTCACCATTGATGCATTTCCATCCGGAGGCGGAAATGTTGAACAGCAGGACATGACCATGGGGGGTATCGTAAACGTGGATATCGGCACAAATCTTCTTTTTACAGGCATCGCTTCCAATCCTGGAGGGGTAAAACTCTTCTCAATTGATGTCTTGCAAAACGGAGGTACTCTTTATTCTGCGAAAATTCCAAATACTCCAAATTCAAGTAATAAAGTTCCAAATCCCGTAAGGATTTTGGGAACCAATGGTTCTGGTGGAGCTGGTAATCAGTCCATGATTGTAAATAACCTGACTTCACCTGTTCAGGTTGTTACTTCGGCTTCAAACTTTGGATCCAGTTCGAATAGTTTCAGCATAATATATGCGCCAGTGGACCCAAATCAACGAGGAAAAGATAAACAGACTAAGATAACCCTTCACAGGCAAATTGCCACGAACTTATACACTGGGGATTTTCCTTCTACGCCATTTAGTGGCACAATCACTGGGATATCGAATCCGGGATCAATGGAGCTTATTTTTCTCAGGAAAGGTCAGTCCGCGTCTAACTGCAGCAATAACAATAATCCTTCGGCATGGGTAATTATTGGAGTTGGTAATCAGGCAAATCCTCCAGATCTAGATGCACTCTTTGGGCCGTCACATGCTTTGCCAGTAACTTTTATGGCATGTTCAAATCCGGCTATTAACAATCCTCCGGAAACTATAGATGTTTTGGTTAGCTATCATGTCAATTAAGTTCCGAACTACAATGAGAGCGGGAAATTGGTGAGAGAGCTCAATAGATCAAGACAATCAGTGTCCAATGTACTGAACAATGGTGACCTTTTGTCAGGCTTCGAAGCTTTTGCTGCAATTTGTCGAGCCGGCGCTGCCGGAAATATTTTTCTACTAGCAGTTGCTGGTTGTTGAAATATTCCCTGATGGCGTCATATCCATCCATCACAAAACTGCCAGCGTTCTGCTGAGACAAATAAAAGAAACTTTTATTTATTTGGCAGGGAAGGTAAAGGATCGTACATTTGCTGCCCACATCGCGAAGTAGAGCAGCGGTAGCTCGTCGGGCTCATAACCCGAAGGTCGGTGGTTCGATCCCACCCTTCGCAACAAAGCTAAGGGCCTCTTATGAGGCCTTTTTCGTTTGAGGGAGACGAGGGTGGCTGATAAACAAGAGGTTATAATGAAAGTTGGGTTCGTAAGCATATTTGGGAAGCCGAATGCCGGCAAAAGCACGCTCCTCAATGCGTTGATGGGGGAGAAACTGGCTATTGTTTCCCATAAGGTGCAAACGACCCGGCACCGGATCAAGGGGATCTTGACGGAAAAGGATTATCAGATCATATTTTCCGACACGCCGGGAATTATCGAGCCGCGGTATAAGCTCCATGAAAAGATGATGCAGGCGGTGAAGGGCTCGCTGGAAGATGCGGACCTTGCTATCCTGCTGATAGACATAAAGGACGACTGGGAAGAGAATGACCGGCTGTTCACGGCCCTGCATTTAGGGGCGCCGGCTATCGTGGTCCTGAACAAGACGGATGAGGCGAGCGCGGGAAAGATCGAGGAGGGTAAGACCTTCTTTTCGACCCGGCCCTATTGTAAGGAGGTGGTGGCGGTGTCGGCCCTGAAAAAAGCGCATCTTTCGACCCTGATGGACACCATTCTGCAACGGCTGCCGGAAGGGGCGCCCTTTTTTGAGGGGGATGACCTTACTGACCTGCCTGTCAAATTTTTTGTAGGGGAGATGATCCGGGAAAAGATATTCCATCAATATGGGGATGAGATCCCTTACCAGACGACGGTGCTGGTGCAGGAGTTCAAAGAGAAATCAACCCTAACGAAGATAAGAGCGGACATTATTGTACAAAGGGAGTCTCAGAAAGGGATTATCTTGGGGGAAGGGGGGAAAATGATCCGGAAACTGGGTACGGATGCGCGGAAGGATATCGAGGCATTTCTGGATGGCAAGGTTTTTTTAGAGCTTTTTGTGAAAGTGCGACCGAAATGGCGGGACACCGACGTTTATTTAAAAGAATACGGGTATTGAGCGAATAAATGTGTGGGAATTGGTCTTCACAAAAAAATAGCCCAATTCCCACAAACAGCTAATGTTTGTCCTTCGGACGAACCGCTTCCAGCGGTTCCAAAAATGATCTATTACTATGAGCGGATTTACTGTGGCCATTGTCGGCCGGCCTAATGTTGGGAAAAGCACGTTCTTCAATCGGCTGCTGGAGCAGCGGAAGGCCATCGTGGATGATGTGAGTGGTGTGACGCGCGACAGGCAATATGGGGTGGCGGACTGGGCGGGTAAAACATTCAACCTGATAGATACGGGGGGCTTTGTTCCCGACAGCGAGGACGTATTCGAAACAGAGATCCGCAAGCAGGTGCTGATCGCGATGGAAGAAGCGGGGGCGCTGATCTTTATGGTGGATGCGGCTACGGGTATCACGAACCTGGATGAGGCGATGGCGGATGTACTGCGCCGAACGACGAAGCCGGTGTTCCTGGCGGTGAACAAGGTCGATAACAGCGACAGGCTCCTGGAAGCGGCTGAATTCTACAGCCTGGGCTTTGACAATATCTTTTTTCTTTCTTCCATGACGGGCAGCGGTACGGGTGAGCTTTTGGACGAGGTCGTCGCACTGATCCTGGATGATCAGGCGGATGAGGAAATGACTGGCGTCCCGAAGTTTGCTATTATCGGTCAGCCGAATGTAGGAAAATCCTCCCTATTGAATGCCCTGATAGGGCAGGAGCGGACTATCGTAAGCGAAATTGCCGGCACCACGCGGGATACGATCCATACGCATTACAATTTATTTCAAAAGGATTTTATCCTTATCGACACAGCGGGTATACGCCGGAAGACAAAGGTACATGAAGACCTGGAGTTCTATTCTGTGATACGGGCCATTAAAGCAATGGATGAGGCGGATGTATGTATGCTGCTGCTGGATGCATCGAAGGGTATCACGGCCCAGGACCTGAATATCTTCAGCCTGGCGACGAAGAAGGGGAAGGGAGTGGTCGTGCTGGTCAACAAATGGGACCTGGTGGCAAAAGAGACGAATACGGCGAAGGAATATGAAAAAGAGCTGAAGGACAGGCTGGCTCCTTTTACGGACGTACCGATCATCTTTATTTCGGTGCTGGAAAAGACCCGCATATTCAAAGCTATAGAAATCGCCTTGGAAGTATATGAGAACCGGCTGCGCAGGGTGCCTACGGCAGAGCTCAACGATGTGATGCTGCGGGCGGTAGAAGCCTATCATGCGCCTGTGATTCGGGGGCATGCCCTTAAGATAAAATATATCACGCAGCTGCCTACGCAGGTGCCGTCCTTTGCCTTTTTCTGTAATTTCCCGGAGGATGTCAAGCAGCCTTATAAGAACTACCTGGAAAACAAATTGCGGGAGAGCTTCAACTTCAAGGGTGTACCGGTGAGATTGTTCTTCCGGAAAAAATAAATATTTGGCGCCCCAATGGGAATCGATATGAAAAACCTCTTTGTGCCTTTGCTCTTATGCCTGGTGTGTTCTTGTGGTGGCAGGGAGGCTGCGACGACCGTGGCGGTGAGCCATGTGGATTCAGCAGTACAATCCGCTGCGGATACGTTACGGGCTTCGATAGATACGAGCCGCCATAAGAAAGACACGGCGACCCGTTAAGCCAGGCCCAGTGTACGGATGATGTCCTCTGTCTCCTTCTTATAATTCTTCAAAGCCGCCCGCTCCTGTTTGATGAAACTATTGTCCTGCAGGGAGCCTACGACAACGTTCATTTCCTCCATCGAATCATACACCATCTTACGGAAAGGGTTGGAATAGTCCTTTGCCCGGGATTCGTAAATGCCTTTGGTCATCCATTCCCTGGTGGTTACGCCTTTTTGTATTAGATCGTGGAGCGCGGTCCTGCCGGCGCGGCGTATGTTGATGCCATGCACTTGTTTCAGGGCTGCCAGCGCATGCTGCAATTTATCTTTGGGGTAATTTACTCCCTGGGTGGTGTAGAACTGGTGCACCTGCCGCCATTCCTTTACTTTCCCTGTCTTTATCTGTTGTATCAGCCGCTGCAATTCGGATTCGCGGATGAGCTGTCCTCCGGCATTGATCCATGGGGCGAGCGTAATGTTGGAGGGCAGGGATCTTTGGAGATCGTCGAAGCTGGTGATGTTGCTGGCCCGGATATGTGCGGTGAGCTGGGTGGCAGCGTACCAGGCGATGAGCTCTTTAAAGATATTATAGGCCTGTTGGGCTTTGATCAGTCTGACTTTTCTGTCTCCATTCTCGAAGCCTTCGGCCAGTATTTCCAGCTGATCGATAGCGTCGGCGGGACCTTCCAATAGCTGGCGGCCGAGGGTGATCAGTTCATCGTCTGTGAATTTTTTGGACTTGGCGCCCGCCGACGGGATTTTGGCAAGAGGGGCCGCGGATGGCGTATGCCGAATATATGCCTGCGCGGTGAAACGCTGCAATAACGTGAGCGACTGGACGATCTCGTTCACGGTGTCAGGTGCGAGGAAGTCGAATTCGAGCCGCTGTAATTTAGCAATACGCCGATCCCTGTCGGGGTATTTCCAGGCGTTGCGGGCGAGGGCATACATATTGTGCATGAACCA
>Ga0105237_10002235_pt1 | contig 24175 bp, 16 predicted proteins | sample KBSC24metaG_FD_81520 | JGI IMG/M metagenome (GOLD analysis project Ga0105237, IMG submission 81520) | Corn rhizosphere microbial communities from Kellogg Biological Station, Michigan, USA - KBS C2-4 metaG | ecosystem: Host-associated > Plants > Roots > Rhizosphere > Soil | place: Michigan, USA...
GCATCCAGCTTTTGCGACAACGTGATGACGGATTGAACAGTAGGCCGGAATTCTGTCGTATAACCGGAATTTTGCAACGCATTGAAAGGATTGGTGCCGCCATTATTTACAGGCCCTGCCCATTTATTCCCGGGATATTTAATAGGGAACACTATCGGGTTGGTGGCATAGGCTGAATACCAGATGCTGGCAGCTGAGACCCCCGGATATCGGCTGTTCACCAGCATGGCGTCCAGGTTCAATGACAATACGGTATTCTTGGTCACATTTACATCCACATTACTCCTGAAATCATATCGCTTGAAATTCAGGTTGGGATTATATCCGTTGATATTGGATACCTTATAGCTTCCATCCTGGTCATAAAAGCTGGCCGAAAGAAAATAGCGCATGGCCTCACCGCCGCCCGTGACATTCACATTGGCATTATAATATGGCGCCCAGTCCTTATACATGGACTTCAGCCAGTTGACATTGGGATACAGATAAGGGTCCAGACCACTGGCCGTCTTCTGCATGACCTCGTCGCTGTATTTGGCCACCCCTCCATCATTTACAACTGCCTCATTGTATAATTTCATATAATTCACCCCATCCAGCATTTTTGGCACCTTGGTGAGCCCCGAGACACCGGACTCGATCTTGGAGGATATTCTCGGCTTGCCGGCGATTCCCCGCTTAGTGGTAATGATCAGTACCCCATTGGCAGCCTTGGCCCCATAGACAGCGGTGGCCGATGCGTCTTTTAATAACGATATGCTGGCAATATCCTCCGGATCGATATTATTGTAAGCTCCTGCATAGGTGCTGTTGACATCTTCCCGCTGTACGCCGTCGACGATGATCAGCGGCGATACGCTTCCCTGCCACGTACCGATGCCCCGGATAGTAAAGGTGGAATTATCATATCCAGGCTCACCGCTGGTTTGCACCGAGATGACGCCGGCCACCTTCCCGGCCAGCGCATTCGTCAGGTTACGCACGGGCATCCGCATATCATCCATGTCTACACTGGCCACGGACCCCGTCACCGAGATCTTCTTCTGCTTGCCATAACCCACTACCACTGTCTCATACATTTTATCCGTCCTGATCTTCAACGTCACCTTGATCGCCCCCTTCACCGGCACTGCTATCTCCTCGGGCTCCATGCCCACCATCGATACCAGCAGTATATCTCCGTTGCTTGCCTTAATGGAAAAAATACCGAACTCGTCGGTCATAACACCCCTCGCAGCCTGCCCCTTGATCATCACACTGGCGCCCAGCAATGGCTTGCCATCCGGGTCCATCACCTGCCCCTTTACATCCACGGTATCCTTTACCTTCTGGACGGTGGGAGGCTCCGCCGCCACCCTGGCCGGTGCAGGCTTATCATTCAGCAACACCCGGTTGCCCCGCAATTCATATCCGATATTATGCCCCTTGAACAGGTAGTCCAATACCTCGTCCAGCCGCGCTTTACGGAAATGAAGACTCACTTTCTCCTTGTCGTTCAGCAGCTGATTACTGTAAAAAAAGCTCAGCCCGGTCTGCTTGCGAAGACTACGCAGCACCTGCGACACAGAGATGTTTTCTCCGGAGATGTTTACGATGGAATGAAGATCCGGCGTCACAGGCTGTGGCCTTGCATCAAGCCCCGGTATCATCAATAGAAGTAAAAGAAGGGATAATAGCCTTCGTTGGTACAATAGGCCTTGTTTGAGCAACTCTCTCATACTAGCAGTTTTAATAAGCTACATGCAAACTCCTATGTCGGGTGAAGAGGAAAAGGAAATTTTTTTTCGAAGGAGGGTTACTCTAAATATAGATCCTTATTGGAATAGTAGTATTTTATATGCGCAGTGGTCTCGAGGTCCTGGAGAAATTCCGGCAGCTTGCCCCTCTCCATCACTCCCGTCAGAGACTGGCCGGCAAACTTATCCCCCGACAACACCATATGTATCCCATAACACCGCGAAGCCACCTCCACCAGGCGCTCCATGGTCATATCGTGGAAATAATAGACCCCATTCATCCAGGACAGTTCATCCTCCTGCTCGAAGGTTGTGGAAGAAAATCCTTTGGATACTTCGTATTCGGATACATAGCCGGGTTCCAGCGACAGGGACTGACCTGAGTGTCGGGTAATAACCCGCCCTTCTATTAATGCTGTCCGCACATTTCCCTTCTCATAGGTATTCACATTAAAGGAAGTACCCAGCACCTGAACATCCGTCAGCGAAGTATGCACCACAAAGGGTACGTCCGCATGCTTAGCCACTTTAAAAAAGGCTTCCCCCTCCACCTCCACGTCACGATGTCCGGAAGGGAACTTCAGGGGGAATCTCAGACGGGTGGCCGCATTCAGCCATACCTCCGTCCCATCCGACAAGACGATCTTATAGGTAGCCCCTGCCGGCACCGATAACGTGCTTAGGGAAGTATCCTGTGAAGTGTATTGAAGGGCGTCGACACCGGACTGTAAGGTAGTATTCCCCACAGCAATGGACTTACCCGCATTGGCCTGCCCCAATTCCACCTGCTTCCCGCCGCCAAGCTCCAGCTGCACGGATTGCTGATGCTCCTTTACCAGCTCCGCGATCTTGCCCTTATCCGATATTTTCCCGGTCCGGGGGAAAAGCAGCCATACCCCCGCTGCCACAAGTAATACAACAGCCGCAACACCCAACACCTTCCTGTATCCGATCCGCCCGCCTCTGTCAGCCATTCCCGCCATGGTCTCGGGTGCCCTTCGCCCCCGATCCGCCGAACCTTCCATCATCTCTTCCCGGTCCGCCAAATACCTCACTCCCCTCCGCTCCCGTATTTCCCTCAACCCCGCCTCCGCATCCAGCTCCGAAAGGAACGCACTCATCCCCAGCTCCGACGCCCTCTCCTCGAGCCGTTGCCACTCCATCCGGAACACAGGATCAGACGATAGCCGCTCCTCGAGGACATGCTCCTCCTCGAGGCTGATGCTCCCGGACAGCTTCTCTACGAATAATTGAAATACCTGTTCTTTCGTATTGTTCATCTGATATTGCTACAATATTTCGGTCCCGGCGGGTTAATCCGCCTTACTATTTATTTAAAGGCCCTGACGTTCCCGATATTTCCCCCCTCAGGAACTTCAGCCCTGTTTTCAAATGCGTCTTCAACGAGTTGATGCTGATCCTCATCGAATCAGCCGCATCCTGGTATCTCTTACCATGTATATACACCATCTGAATAGCCCGCCTCTTCTGGTCCGGCATCTCCTCCAGGGCAGCGCGTAGCTGCCCATAATCCCCTTCCTCATATCCGATTTCCTCCAGCCCTACCTCTTCCTGCCACGCGGCATACCCCCTTCTCGTCCTGTCCTGCACCCGCTGCTTCTTCAGATGGTTGATACACCGGTTCTTCACAGCCAGAAAAAGATACCCCTTGATGTCGTCATGGAAGTGAACATACAATTGCCTGTCCCATATGTCGAGGAAAAGATTCTGGACCAGGTCCTTGGCTTCCTGTCCATTCTTTAGAAAGAAATAGGCGCTGGTGCACAACAGCGTATAATACTTGAGATACAGCTCGTCAAAGGCGGTAAGGTCCCCTTCTTTCAAGCGACTGATCAGAGCTGTATCTTGCAGGCAGGCCATCTTTAAAAATAGAGGTTTTTCCCTGGGAAACCCCAACACAAACGTTTGTGTAAATTTCCCTCCTATCGAAAGCCCCGCCGGGATAAAGAGGTTGAGAAAAGACGGTAATGCATTGAAAAATCAAGACCGTCACCAACAAAGACAGCAATCGCTTGTTCATATGGGAAAACAAAGTTTATGGGAAAGTACTTAAAATTGGTCATTTTCTCACTGGTGGTTCTCTCCTTCACCCCCACCCACTCTCCCGTCAGCCATCGTCCTCCATCCGACGGACCGGCCTCGTCTACCCCCAACGACAATGGCCTCACTCCCGCCAATGAAGGCTTTGCCCTCATCGAACTCTTCACCTCCGAAGGCTGCTCAAGCTGCCCCCCGGCCGACGATCTCGTAGCCTCCCTCCCAAAGACCTATGCCTCCGGCGTTTATGTCCTTAGCTTCCATGTAGATTACTGGGATCGCCTGGGATGGAAAGACCCCTTCAGCAGGGCCGACTTTACCCAACGCCAAAAACAATACGGAGAAGTCCTCATGCTCAATAGCATCTACACCCCGCAAGTCGTCGTCAATGGCAGGACCGAAATGATAGGGTCCGACAAAGACCGCCTCCGGAAAACCATCGACGACCAGCTGGCCCATACCACCAACCCTTCCATCGACGCCGCCGCCCATACCACCGACAACAAAACGATCACCATAGACTATGCCCTCACAGGCACAGGCAAAAGCCCGGCAACACTACAGGCGGCTCTCATACAGCTGCAGGCCTCCACTGCCGTAAAGAAAGGAGAGAACGCCGGCCGCCAGCTCCACCATGCCAACATCGTACGGGATTTGCAGTCTTCCGAAAAGAAAAAAGGCTCCCTATCCCTGACCCTCCCCGCGGGTGTGGCCGCCGCGGATTGTAAGGTCATCGTATTCCTCCAGGACAGAGAAACCCTGCACGTGGAGGGAGCCCGCCTCCTTGATATCCATTGAAATTGCCCCGGCATCCGTTGAAATCTTAACCAAAAAGAAATATTCTTTTTACATTACGAGGACATGCGAAAACCCCGCAAATATCATCCTCTTACTAGGTTGCAATGGATCATTTGGACAGTCCTCACCTGCATGTTCTTTATCTACGCCCTGGAAGAATACCAGCTGTCTGACGCTTTTAACTATGCCATACATTCCTCCCTCAGCTATGCCCTCATCATTTATGGGAATGCACTCTATCTGATGCCCCGCCTGTACAGGCGAAAAAAGTATGTCGCCTATTTTTCCATCGTCATTATTCTTTTGGTGCTCATCACTTATGTCCGCGTCCAGACCCAAAGCTATATCTGGTACGTATGGATCATTAAACAGCACTATCATCTCATCTTCCGGAACTACATCTACACCTTTATCACCAATTGCCTGTTCTATATCTTCAGCATCGCCTTCCGGTTTACCCTGGACTATTTCAAGATCCAGCAACAGCAGCAGGCCCTCCTGAAACAGCACGCCGAAGCCCAGCTCAACCTGCTAAAGGCCCAGGTACAGCCGCATTTCCTCTTCAACACCCTGAACAATATCTATTTCGTCGCCCAGCGCGAATCCCCCCTGACGGCCGATCTCATCGAAAAGCTCAGCTCCATCATACGCTACTTCCTGGAACAGGGCCCCCACCAGGAAATACCCCTGACCACCGAAATGGACTTCATCCGGAATTATATCGACCTGGAAAAAATGCGGATACGCCACCCCGTTAAGACCACCATCGAGGTGGACGAGGACATCTCACATGTCAGGATCCCACCCATGCTGCTCATCCCCATGGTAGAGAATGTCTTCAAACACGGGATTGACAAAAGGGGAAAAAATAATTATATTACCATACGGCTGCAGATCTCGGATCGATTGCACTTCAGGGTTTGTAACCGTATCCGTCCCGACCACAGCCAATCCAACGGCACTGGCATTGGCCTGAACAATCTCTCAAAAAGATTGCAGATCCTCTATGGCGACAACTATCAATTGGACAGCCATAAGGTCGAAGAAACATATATCAGCAACTTAACGATACCGCTATGACAAAATTAGGATGCCTTATCATCGATGACGAACCCAATGCAGGTCAGCTGCTCCAGGACTATATCAGCAAGGTCCCTTACCTGACCCTGAAAGGCATCTGCTTCGATGCCCTGGAAGCCCTCGAATTCCTCAGCCACTCCCAGACGGACATCATCTTCCTGGACATCAACATGCCCGACCTCACGGGCATGGAGTTGATCAACATGCTGCCCAGGGATCAAAAGGTCATCTTCACCACCGCCTACTCCGAATACGCCATCCAGAGTTACGAATACAATGCGGTGGACTATCTCTTAAAACCCATTACCTTCAAGAGGTTCATGATGGCCGTCGGCAAAGCCGCCGCTGCCACACCCACGCCAGCACAGGCCGAAGAATATCTCTTTGTACGCACAGACAAGAAAATGATACGTGTCAATCTACGGGACATCCTCTACTTCGAGGCCCTGAAAGAATACGTGTGCATCCACACAAAGACACAAAAGATCGTCACCTACAAAAGGATGAAGGAACTGTTGGAAAAGCTGCCCGCCCATTTCACCCGCATCCATAACTCCTATATCATCAATGGCCATCACATCACCCGCGTCGAAGGCAACTATGTGCTGGTCGATGATAAGACTCTTCCCATCGGCATCTCCTATCGCGACCCATTCACTGAATTTATACAGCAGCGCGCGCTGTAAGCCCCCGGCAGTCCGGCCCCTTCGCCCTTGTCCGTCCCCGGCCGCCCCTCAGTTCTCCATCAGCCACCGCTTGAACGTACCCGCCTTCAGTTGACTGATAACAACCACCTCCTTCGGATCAGGACACAGCTGCACCTCCAGCTTCCCCTTCTTCATGGGCCTGAACTTCACCACCGCATTGATATTCACGAGGTATTTCTTCGTGGCCCGAAAAAAATATTTAGAATTGACAGTGAGCTCGATATTCTTCAACGGCTGCGCCATGATATATTTGCAATGGCTTTTGGCTTCTATCAGGTAGGACACCCCATTCTCTATAAAGAAATACGCCACATCCTCATACCGGATAACCATAAATTCCCTACCCTTCTTTACAAGTATACGCTTACCCGCATCCGGCAGTATGGTCAGTTCATCATTCAGCAGCATCACTAAATTTCTAAAACTCAACCCATTTTCAAAAATATATTCAACAGGTTTATCGCCTACTTCAACAGGTTTCATTTCCAGCCCCCCGCTGCACCACCCCTCCTAACTTCTACTCGCAAAAGTCCAACTTCGCCAGTCAAAGATCCAGGTTGACCCAGCTAACACAAAAAACACCCGCACAATCGCTTGTCTAGGTCTCAGGTAACACCAAAATAAAATACTACCAATGAGAAAACTTCTATTACTCGTGCTTATGCTGGGCATAGGCATAGTACCTGCCCTGGCACAGTCCAGGGTCCTCACCGGCAAAATAACAGATCAGGAAGGCCAGCCCATCCCCTTCGCCAGCATCCGCATCAAACAGACAAGGGCCGGCGCCAGCGCCGACGCCGACGGCAATTTCTCCATCCGGGTCAAGAACAACGAAACACTGCTGATCAGCGGCGCCGGTATCGTTCCCCGTGAGCTGGAGGTAGGAGACGCCACGGTTCTCAACATAAAGGTCGCCCGTAAGAATACATCCCTGGCAGAAGTCGTCGTCACCGCCCTGGGTATCCAAAACCAAAAAGATAAGCTGGCCACCTCCCAGTCCAGCATCAAAGGACAGGCCATAGCCGAGTCGGGCGAAACCAGTATTCTCAACGGCCTCTCCAGCAAAGCCTCAGGCGTACAGGTAGTCCGCTCCGGTGGCGAGCCGGGCGAAGGCACCTACATACAGATCCGTGGACAAAGCACCATCACCGGTGATCTGCAGCCGCTTTTTGTTATTGACGGGGTGCCGGTCTTCAACACCTCCTTTGGCATGTCCCTCGCCGGCACTTCCCAGCAATCCCGTCTCAGCGACATCAACCCCGATGACATTGCGTCGGTCGAAGTCCTGAAAGGCGCCGCCGCCGCCGCTCTCTATGGCACCCGCGCCGCCAATGGCGTCGTGCTCATCACCACCAAAAAAGGACGGGCCAATGGAAAGATCAACATCTCGCTCAATACCACCTACTCCCTGGACGCCCTCAATAAAAGCGTACCCCTCCAGACAACCTTTGGACAGGGCGACCAGGGTATCTACAAATACGGCAACCGCCTCTCCTGGGGAGACATCATCGCCGAGAGGTCGGGTGGAGCAGACCTTACTACCGGCGCCGCACATCTCCTCTTGTCCGATGGCTCCGAGCGCTTTGCCGTTCCCAACGGCACAACAGCCAATCCGCACGGAGGGAAGAACAGCAAGACCCTTTACGATCACTCCAAAGAGCTCTTTCACAACGGCTACTTCCTCGACAACACCCTTTCCCTCAGCGGAGGGGACGATAAGACGGTGTATTACGCCAGTCTCTCCAATCTCACCCAACAGGGCACTCTTAGAACAGGTTCCGACTATCATAGGAAGTCCTTCACCTTCAATGCGGACAGGAAATTCAACAAGACCATCCGCCTGTCCACCAACTTTGCTTATTCCAATGTAAGATCCCAGCGGGCACAACAAGGCTCCAATACCTCAGGTATATTTTTGGGAGGTCTGCGTACACCCGCTGATTTTGACAACCGTATATACCAGGGTACCTACGTCGATGCAGCCGGCGCATTGTATCCTAACAGACAGGTGGCCTATCGTAATCCCATTGGCGCCAATACCAACTCTATTTATGACAACCCGTTCTGGATCATCCACAGGATCACCAGCACCACCGAAGTAAACAGAGCCCTGGGCTCCTTTGAAGCCAATATCGAAGCCACTCCCTGGCTGTCCTTCCTGGCACGTACAGGCGTGGATTTCTACTCCGACAATCGCACCGACAACTATCCCGTGCTCTCGGCAAACTTCCCCGGCGGTGACCTCACCATACAGGAGCTCTCCGAGCTGCAGTTCAATACGGACGTGATGGCCAGGGTCACTACCCCGCTCACATCGAATATCAACTTTAATGGACTGGTTGGATTCAATTACAATAACAGGAACTTCGAGAACTCCGGCTCCGATGTCAAAAGCTTTATCCTGCCCGACGCCCCCCTTGACCTCGGCAATTCGGCAGGATCATCCCGCTTTCCCTTCAACTCGCGCTCCACAGCACGTACCACCGCCACCTATGCACAGCTAAATTTCGACGCCTTCGATCAGCTCATTCTCAACCTGACAGGACGTGCCGAGCAGGCTTCGACCTTTGCTAACACCTTCTTCTATCCCTCGGCCTCGCTGGGATGGCAGTTTACCAAGCTGAGAGGACTGGATGGCGGCAATACGCTGTCGTTTGGTAAATTAAGAGCCACGTATGGTGAGGTGGGTGTACAGCCCGTTCCTTATCTGACCAACACCTATTATGTCACGGCCTCCTCTACTGTCATCGGCGAGGCATTTGGCTCTACCCTCGACGCATCCTCGCCCCTATACGGCGGCGGCTATCTCCGCAGCACCCTCAAAGGCAATCCGGATATAAAACCTGAGCGGAAGAAAGAATATGAGCTCGGCTTCGACCTCCGACTCTTCTCCAATAAAGTAAGTCTCAGCGGTACTTATTATTCCAACAAGACCACAGGCGCCATCTTTGGCGTAGCGGTACCCGCTACCACGGGCTTCCTTACCATCAATGACAATGCGGCCGAGATCGAGAACCACGGCGTGGAAGCAGATCTGGGTATCACCTGGTTTAAGAGCGTCAACGGCAACTGGAACATCAGCTCCAACCTCAACTGGTCAAAAAATAAAAATAAAGTGCTTAGCCTGAAAGGCACCAAGCAATTCGGTCTCGCAGGTTTCGCCTCGATATTATCCAGCGCCGTACCAGGCTATGGACTGGGCGCTTTATGGGGAGTCGGTTACGACAGGGATGCAAAAGGCAGTCTTATATTGGATGGCAACGGCTTCCCCACAGTGGCTCCAAGCGAGTCGGTCCTGGGTGATCCCAACCCGGACTGGATAGGCGCGATAACAAATACCATCAAATACAAGACAGTCACGCTGACCTTCCTCTTCGACCATGTACAGGGCGGTGATGTGTGGAATGGAACAAGAGGCGCGCTGACAACCATCGGCACCGCCGCGGAGACAGGGAGCCGCACGGTAGCAAAGACAGATATCAAGACCTATGACGGATCCACCATCGCAGCCGGCACTACCTTCCGTGGCTCCACCGCCAACTTCGGCGCAGGACCCGTCGCGCTTACCCAAGCCTGGTATAGCAGTATTGGAGGTGGATTCGGCACAGCCACAGGTCCGCAATTCATTGAAAAAGGCACCCGTACAAGACTCCGGGAAATAGCCCTGGGATATTCCATCACAGGCCCAGGATTCCGCCAGAAGACAAAACTGCAATCCATCGACTTCTCTCTCACAGGACGCAACATTGCTCTCTGGACACACTATAAAGGCATCGACCCGGAGACAAATCTGTCAGGACCCACCAACGGGCGCGGCATCGATTACTTCAACAACCCCAGCACCCGCAGCTATTTATTCACCATCAGGATCAACTATTAAAAATGACTAACATGAGAACTACTTTTCTATATATTATTCTCGCACTCGCCCTGCTGACAGGCGCCGTCACGACAGGCTGTAAAAAATTTACCGAGGGGCTGAATACCAGTCCTAACAAGCCGACCTCAGCCCCTTACCCGCTCGTGCTGAATGGGGCGCAGGTATCCGCGATTCTCGTGTATGAAGGCAACCTCGCCCGCGTAGCAGGCATCTTCTCCAGGAGCTTCACAGGAGTGGACAGACAATATGTCGATATCAATCGATATAATTCTTCTGCCGGCGATTACAACGATACATGGGACAACCTCTACTCTATTGTCATCGGGCAATTAAAGGTCGTCGAGCAGGGATCACAGGCCGTCAACGACAAGACCACCATCGGTATCACACAGGTGATGCTGGCCCAGGCTTTCGGGCTGGCAGCAGATCTCTGGGGCGACGTTCCTTTTTCTGAGGCCGGAGATGCGGTCAAATACCCCACCCCAAAATTCGATACCCAGGCCGATGTTTACAAAGGAGTACAGTCCCTGCTGGACAGCGCTATCGCTAACTTACAGGCGCATGTGGGTACTGGTCCCGCCGATAAGGACATCTATTTTCAGGGGGATCGCAACAAATGGATAGCCGTCGCCTATACCCTCAAAGCAAGGTTCTACCTGCACATGAAGGATTATGCCAGCGCCATCGCCAGCGCACAGAATGGCATTGCCGACGCTGCGAACAATATGATGGACCCGCACGGCACCAGTATCACCGCTGACCTCAACATCTATTATGATTTCATGGTCAACCAACGGGGCGGCTATATGAATGCACAGGGCGCCATTGCACCGGCCCTGCTGGACCCGTCCAGCGCCACCTACCGCGGCAATGCCAAGACGGATGAGACGGCACGCTTCGAATATCTCTACCAGGAAGGATTGATGACAACGGACCTCGATCCCAACGTCCTCTCCAATTTCGACGGTTGGGGTAACCCGCAGAACCAGGACGGCTTCTTTGCAGGGGACACCTGGTTCCCCCTTGTCACCTTCCAGGAAAATCAGCTGATCCTGGCCGAGGCGCAGATAAAGAACACCAGCCCCGACGATGACGCGGCCTTACAGGCATTGAACAAACACCGGCAGTACATGGCCACGGGAGGATATATCAATACAGGCTACCTGCCCGATGGCTATAAGTATGATGATTATGTTCTTGCTGACTTCAGCCCCGGAGGCATAGCCAACCCCGCCAGCTCCGGTCTTACCCAGGAACAGGCGCTGCTGAAAGAGATACTACAGGAAAAATATGTTACTTTGGTAGGGCAGATCGAACAGTTCAACGACGTACGCAGGACAAAGAACTTGTTGGGGATACCCCCGACCACAGGTACCAGGCTGCCGCAACGGTTCCTTTATCCGCAGGACGAGATCAACACCAATCCCAATACGCCACAGCTGGCTGCGGGAGATTTGTTCAAAGAGACGACAGCTAACACCGGTGCTTATTAGATCAATTATGCATAAAACAGCTCCTATTCTGAAGCCGGCCATCATGACCATCATCCTTGCGTGGCTGGTGGCCGGCACTTTAGACATTTCTTACGCCATCATTGTCTGGGGTCCTGTGTTTGGTAAGATCACAGCTGCCCAGCTCCTCCAGGGCATCGCCAGCACCCTCATGGGAAAGGACGCCTTTACAGGCGGCACCGGCACAGCGCTCATAGGACTGGCCATGCATTACGGCATCAGCCTCGCCTGGACTGTTCTCTATTTTCTCATCTACCCATACATTTCATTGCTCTCCCGCAATGCATACCTCGGTGGCATCATATACGGTGTATTCGTATGGGCCATGATGAGCCTCCTCATCGTACCCCTGGTAACAGGACACGCCTGGAGCTATAACACCATACCTTTCCTGAAAAGTATCGCCCCCATGATCATCCTCTTCGGACCAGCCATAGCATTCATCATCACTCCGCGGCTCGAATAGTATATTTCAACTCCCCCTTAGCACCCAACTTCACCGCCTTAAACAGCACCCTGTACACCGTCCTCCCATCCCAGTGCTGCCGCACCCCCTCATCCTCAGGATTGGCATACTCCACCTTTTCCACAGTCGCATCCCACGCCGCTCCATCATAATCCAACCACACCCGCTCCCCCGCATTCGTGACAAAAACAACCCTCCCACGCCCGCTCACCTCCGCACGACACACAGTCATAAAAGATTGCACAAGACTCTCCATCGGCTTATTCATCGCATATACATCGCTGACAACAACACCCACCTTACCCATCTTCACCGTCCGCTGCCACGACGCTATCCCCGCTTCCACCGGATAAGCCTTCCCAATATCCATGACCAGTGAGCTGCCCCCACGCCCTGCTTCATATTTCACCCCCGACGCCGCATATTGTTTTCCATCCTTTTGCTGATACCCATTGATGACAGGCAGATTATGATAGGCCGAAGTATTGAACCATAGATCATACCGGTGACTGGAAAAAGTACGCGCCGTATACGTTCCCGACCCTACATCGATGATGACAGGCTCCCCACGAACATAGACGACAAAATCCCCCACATCATTATGATTATGACTCTCCGCATTATGCCCCCCATGCGACGCTACAAACATCCCCTTATCATTACGCGCAGCCATCAACTGTACATCCGCAAACCAGCAATCCCTGACAGCAGGCGCTGCAGGAGCATATGCCGCACATTCTTTTAGCGCCAGCGCATCATACAACGTACGCGTACGATGGAACTGCTCATACGACACGCCCCCCGAAGGATATTGATGATAGATCCAGCTCCCAAATCCCATCATCAGCGTGTCCTGCATCGCCTTGCCCGCATAATACAACATCACTCCATCCGGTATGATCTGCGGCGCCGCATCCGCCACATTGATATAATACTTCCCCGCAATATGCGTCTTGTAAATATAGGCCCCCATCTTTTGTATGATAGGCTCGTGAAAGAGATTGATCTTCCCCTTGCTGGCATCTGACAACAGATTCAATACATCAAAAACACAACCACCCGCCGCGCTCCAGTATCCCGGCCCCTCATCACAGCCGCCGTCATCGCCAAGACCGTTAATATATTGGTCCGTATAATGCATCACCCTTTCGACAGCATCGATACGCCGCCCCTCATCCTTCTCCAGCACCAGCGCCGCCGCCAGATAGTTCGACATCACCCAGGGCGCCCAGTTGTTCAGCTTTGCATCGCTGCGGCCCGCTCCCAGGTATCCATATTTCTGTGTTTGCATGGGCACGAACACACGCCTGTTCACCTCAGAATAGATACGCCTGCGCACCAAAGGAGATATCTTTTCCAATACAGGCCCCGCGAAATAGTCCGTCCATGCCATGACAGCCGCGGTCTCCGCCGTAAAAAGATCCACCGTAGGGTCTTCCACATCAGGCAGCCCCGCACCCGCCTTCTGCATCCCCAGGTGAGCAGGCAGCCCCCAATAGCTTTCTTCACAGATAGACCACACCCCATCCAGTATCTTGTCGGCAAATCTTCCCTTCCCTTCAAGCGCTTCCGCGTACACCAGGCTGCAAAGCGCATTTCTTTTCTCGAACGAAGCCTTCTCATACCGCACCCGGTTACCCGTCCGAACAAACTCCAATGTAAGGGTCGCCGGTATTGGGCGGAATTCGAAATGAAGGGCATCTTCGCCACTCTTGATGATAGTACGCACCATCGTATCCGGCAGAAGGGCGCGCCACTCCGCGGGAGATTGGGGGAAAGGATGGAAGTCTCCCCGTGGTAGCAGTTCCGATCGCAGCCCCGGAACATAGGATTGCAATAAATTTCGTTGGGTCACCTGCGCCTCCGTACCGGAGATGGCCAGAATAAAAAGGATACACAAGAAATAAGGTCGCATACGATAGATTTGATTCTATCGTAAATTTATGGCTTTTGATCCATCCTTATGATGATCCGGGTACCTTCATGGGGATGTTTGGCCCACTCCAGCAGCAGGGGACTTTCAATAGGCTCATAAATACCCTTCTTATTGACATCGTCCGACAGCTGCATTACAGGCTCCAGCACAAAATAATGCGGCTCCATATAGTCCGGGCGTTTGTCATGCGCAAAGGCATTTACAATTACGAATTTGAAGCCCTTTTTCTTTAATTCCTCCAGGGTCGCCGGAGTTAATTCATTATTCATAATAGATCCTCACTTCTTTTTAAGGAGCGCCCCGAGATCATCCGTTACATTGTCCTTGCCGATGGCAAACAGCAGCTGCGCATCTTTCAATTCCTTCATCACCTGTGGACTGCGTACCTCCGACAAGATCAGCCTCGTCCCGTGCCGTTTGCATTCCTTATAGACCTCCTGGATGGCTTTTATACCCGTAGCATCGATAATGGGCACATGACGCATCCGGATGATAAATACTTTGGGAGGCTTTTCGATAAATTTCATGGCATCCTTGAATTTATACACCGCCCCAAAGAACAGCGGCCCGGTTATCTCAAATATTTCTACATCCGCAGGCAGAACGATCCTCTCCGCTGCTCCATTGCCCGTATCCTCCAATTGCCCTCTCAGCACGCTGACATCACTGAATTGGATCATCTTACGCATAAAGAGGAACACAGCCAGCACCATCCCGATCTCGATAGCCAGCGTAAGATCCACCAGCACGGTGAGAAAAAAGGTGGTCAGCAGCACCACCACGTCGCCCCTTGGCCCTCTCAGGACGGACAAAAAATTCTCCCATTCGCTCATATTATATGCTACCACCACCAGGATGCCCGCCAGGGTTGCCATAGGGATCAGGGCCGCCCATCGCCCGACGCATAATAGGATCAATAATAAGGTGACAGCATGCACCATCCCCGCGACAGGAGTACGCCCTCCATTCTTTACATTCGTGGCCGTACGTGCGATCGCGCCCGTAGCGGGAATACCGCCGAACAAAGACGAAAAAATATTGGCAGTACCCTGGGCCACCAGTTCCATATTGCTTCGGTGATTACCTCCGATCATGCCATCCGCTACTACTGCCGACAGCAAAGATTCGATCCCTCCCAGCAGGGCAATGGCAAATGCAGGTCTGATCAGCCCCCTTATCGTGTCTATATCCAGCCGTGGTATGGATGGTACAGGCAGCGAGGAAGGGATGCTCCCAAACCTGCTGCCGATGGTCTCCACTGGCAAGTGAAAGAACAAAGCGGCCAGGGTCGTCACCAGGATGGCAATCAACGATCCCGGTATCTTACGCGTCACCTTCGGCCATAAAATAATAAGGAGGATACTGACAGCAGCTAACAGCACCGAGTATCCGTTTACAGAGGAGATATGTTCCGCATACACCTTCCACTTATAAATAAGATCTGCCGGTACTGCGCCCGTTATTGTAAGTCCCAGAAGATCCTTTATCTGCGACGAAAAGATGATCAGGGCTATCCCGCTCGTAAACCCTACTATCAGCGGGTACGGAATAAATTTTATAACAGCTCCCATCCTGGCCAGCCCCAGCAGGATGAGCAGCACACCCGCCATACAGGTGGCTATCGTGAGCCCGCCCACTCCATATTGTTGTACAATGCCGTATACAATGACAATAAAGGCGCCCGTCGGCCCCCCGATCTGAACCCTGCTTCCTCCAAGGGCGGAAATAATAAACCCCGCAATGACAGCCGTAAAAAGCCCCTTCTCCGGTGAGACCCCTGAGGCGATGGCAAACGCTATCGCCAGCGGCAATGCTACAACCCCGACGATCACACCCGCCATCACATCTCTTCCGAACTGTTGCCGGTCATAATGCTTCAACGTTTCCAGGAGCTTGGGTTTTAACATATCGGTTAAGATCACTTTTTGATCCAGAATTTCAACAAGTCATCCATCTGCGCCTCCACCAGCTGATAGCTGGACGGCATCTCTTCTCCCAGGCTATGAAAAGTAACGACCCGGGTGAGTGACGGCATTTCCTTAAGCTTATTATATAATTGCCTGTTGTAGTAATTGTATAATTCCACGGAATAGTCGATGCTGTCATCAATTTTCTCGGTATCGATCAGGTTCTCATAAAAGGCGTTATAAAAGTAAAAATGGTTGAACAGCTTAAAATTCAGTTGCGTGAAATTCCCGTGTATCAGTCGGACATTGGACAGCCTCAGCGCTTTCCGCGCCGTTTCAGCATGCCCCACCAGGTCATTACGCTGTTCTATGCCAAAAAAAGAGGCCGACGGCGCTAAATAGGCCGCCGCCAGACAAAACTTGCCAACTCCGCTGCCAATATCCAATACATTGTCATTTCCCGCCGGCGTCAGGTATTGGACCACCCGGCGTGTCACATGCAAAGGAGTCCAGTGCCTGACTGCAAGACTTCGTATGGAAGGGGGATATAGATTATGAAATTGGACATCCGTATCGAACCAGCTATTTTCATTTTGCGAGACTACAGCGCTTGACATGTTTGCAAAGGTATTCGTTACAGCAAGCCGCCGCTGTAATGCAGGCTACTCTAAAAAGTGATGTTTATCACTTAAAAAGAGCTAATTTTAAACCTACTATGAGTATAAGAGGCATATTCCCTATAGATAAATGGGACTTTAAGAGTCAGTCCATTTTGATGGATCTTCCAAAAGAGGATTGGTCGTCTCTTACTATGCACATGAGTACACAGATGTATGACAAGGGAGAGGTCATCTTCCGCGAGGGGGCCTATCCCACCGGTATTTTCTATATCATGTCCGGCATGGCAAAAAAATATAAGCTGGATAAGGAAGGAAAGGAACAGATCATTTATGTCGCCAACAGCGGGGAGCTGATAGGTTACCATGCCATCCTGGAAGAAGACAGATATCCCGATTCCGCCGCCGCATTGGAAGAGAGTAAGATAGGGTTTATTCCCAAAGAGGATTTTTTAGACGTCCTCCAGCATTCCGCCATTTTAAACAGGCGGTTGTTAAAAACGCTCAGTCATGAGTTCGCCGTACTGGTCAATAGCATTGCATTGTTTGCAAGCCGCCCTCTTCGCGAAAGATTGGCCATCCAGCTGATCATCCTGAGAGAAAAATACAAAGTTGAATTTCAACCCGGCATGTTCGTTGAAATAAATATGTCGAGAGACGATCTGGCCAGCCTCGTGGGCGCGACGAGAGAAAATGTATTAAGGATACTCGCCGAATGGAAGGAACAGGAGATCATTGTCACCAGGGGCAGAAAGATCATCGTAAAAAATGTTCCCAAACTACTGAAAATAGCCAACTATTGATCGCTGACGCATTCGACAGACTCATATTCCGCATCGCAGACGGTCAGCTGGTCGAACACTGGGCCATCACTCAATAGTATTCACCAGCACGGTCCTCGTCGGCACGCTGCGTCTCCCTCCCGGCGTTATCACAATGGTCCGCAACACACGGGTCTCCCCCTTAGGCACAGCAATATCCAGCGGCGAGCCATATTCCCAGTCCGTATCCCCCGGCTCCTTGTCATTCAGGGTATAATAGATCTTCCCGCCCGGCACAGGAGATTGCAGGGCGAAATGAAAAGAGGCGCCGTGAAGAGTCACCGTACTGTCCGCCACCCCGATGGCAGCAGGCACCCGGTAATTGACGCCGGTAGCATCCAGCCGGGCCAGATGACGAGGTACCCGCACCTGTGAAAAATCCGCAAAATCCTTACGGGACAAGGGCGACCAGCTCAGCTCAGAAAGAGCGTACATCCGCGGCAGCGTCATATATTCGATCTTGGCAGGGGTACCGATAAATTCCGTCCAAACACAACCTTGCACACCTATTATGTATTGCTGCTGTTCTTTTGTCAATGACGTAGGCATAGGGTCATAGTCATAGGTTTGTTGCAGCGGAGTATAACCTCCGATGTTGACAGGCTCTTTCTCGTTCCGGCTCTGGGCATAGTCAAGATACATCCCATTGGTGGAAGGGCTCATGATCACCTGGTGATGTTGCTGCGCAGCGGCAATTCCTCCCTCTTCGCCCCGCCAGCTCATGACAGTGGCATTGGGCGCAAGCCCCCCTTCCAGGATCTCATCCCAGCCAATGATATTACGCCCCTTGGTCAGCAGGAATTTCTCTATACGCTGGATAAAATAGCTCTGCAGCCCCTTCTCATCCTTCAACCCGTTCTTGCGGATCAGATCCTGGCAAAAGGCACTCCGGACCCAGGGCGTCTTTTCCGCCTCATCTCCGCCGATATGAATATACTGGCTGGGGAACAACGCTATCACCTCCGTCAAAACATCTTCTAAGAAATGAAAGGTCTCTTCCGTGGGGCAGTCCAGGATATCAAAAGCCCAGTCCAAATGCGCAGATGTATCCAACGGACATTTCATCGACGGATAAGCCCGCAGGGCCGCGCCCGAATGCGACGGCATCTCGATCTCCGGTATCACTACGATATGACGGTCTGACGCATAACGCACGATGTCCCTTATCTGATCCTGTGTATAATATCCCCCATACGTTACACTGTCGGGCCAGTCCCTGTTCCAGGCTACCTCGCCCTGCATGCGGTAGGCGCCTACCTGCGTCAGCTTGGGGTATTTTTTTATCTCTATCCGCCATCCTTCATTATCCGTCAAATGCCACTGAAACCTGTTCAGCTTGTACGCCGCCATCCTGTCGAGAAAGGCCTTGACATCATCCACCGTAAAAAAATGCCGGCCTGCATCCAGCAGCATCCCCCGATAAGCCAGTCTTGGGTAATCTTCAATATAGGCGCATGGGATATCTTTCTTATATGTCAGCAGCTGCAGCAGCGTTTGTATCGCATAAAATAGTCCCGCTCCTTTTCCTGCAACCACGATCTTTCCCGTACTGATGGTCAACCGATACCCCTCTTCCGGCAATCCGTCCGTACCCGACGTGGTCAGTTCGATAAGGGATGAAGCAGCATCCCCCATGCTGACCTTATGGCCATTATGCTGCAGCCAGTCGGTCAGCCACTTCACTTCGGCCGTGGCTCCCTTGCCCATTCTGATAAAGGCTGTTGCACCCAGCTTGAATTTCCCCGTGGCAGGTTTGATGACCACAGGAGCCGGAATAATGCCCATATTGAGATCCGGTGCTTGTCCAAACGACAAACAGGGCATCAGGGAGATACCCAACAGGTATATAATTTGCTTCATACCCATAAGGTACGTATTGAATAGGTTCTTACCATCAGCCCCTACAAAAAATCTTTTGTATCTTGGGCCACAACCTCTACCTATGTCCCTGATCTCGATCAGCCGATTATACCATTTTATACAAAGCAATTTTAAGATACTCTTCTGGCCAGTGTTCGCCGCGACCTTTATCGTCGCCTTTCTCCAGCTAAAAGACCAGACCTATCTTAAAAATGATAAGGCGCCACAAGGTATTGTTTCTCTCGAACTGGGCCCCACCCACGCCTCCGACAGCACCATCATCCAATCATGGAAACAGGATACGCTGGATCCCGCGGCCGCCGATCCATGCAACGCTGCCTCATCCACCATCAACAGGCTCCATAAGGCTCGCGCCGATGTCCAAATGGACTTCCTCTTTATATTGCTCTATACCGCCCTGGGAATTATCATTGTTGCCGCTCTTCAAAGCCGTATCGTCCGCACGGATAAATGGTACAGTCATGTTCTGCTGGCGTTGCCCCTCATAGCCGGCATCTGTGACGTAATAGAAGATATAGGTATGCTGCGATTCATCCGTGATGGTCTTGAAAACACGTCCCATGCCAGCGAATTCACGGCCCGCCTGACCCACGCCGTGGCCACGATCAAAATTGTCATCCTCGTCTTCCTGCTTGTCATTTATCTCCCCTTTATGCTCATCATAAAGGATAAGGGACTCCAAAAGTTGTCCGGTTACATTCGTAATAAGAGCATCCAGCTATTCCGCTATAGGGTCATCCTCGTCGGCGTAGTGGCCTTTTCTCTTCCCATCTGGATAATGGACCAGGGACAGGACCTGCTCGTCAACAGCAACTCCAGCGACTATGGCGTTGTTCTCTTTGTGGGCATCGTATGCATGGCCGCTCTGCTCAACTGGTGGCTGGCCAAGCTATTCTTCGAACAGGAATACAAAGGCCCCGTATGCCCCATGGTCGAGCCGGTCATCACCGACCCCATCCGTGAAGCGTCGGAAAAAAAAGTATCCCGTTACCTTGGCGTGGCGACGATCATCATTCCTGCTGCAGCCATATTGAACGCCCTCCAGACACTTCGCATACATTATCCGCTGGATCTCTTCCCGCCCATCATATGGCTCATTGCCCTGCTCTCACTTTTCTTCGTCCTGATAAAATACGACCTGGCGTGTAAGGCCTGGCACTGGATGAAGGATCGCTGGAATGAGACCGCTGCCAATAGCATCACCGTCTCATCCTGGATATTACTGGCATTTGTCCTGCCGGGGCTGATCAGGTTCTTTCTTTTGAAAGAAGACAGTTACACACCCGCCTCCCTCGTATGGCTTTTCTGCCATCTCCTCCTTCTGGCATGCGCCTTCTGGATCTTCGTAAGCACCCGCAGCAATATATTCACAGGGCAGGGATTGATAGGTCGCCACATCGGATGGCCCATTATCCTCGGCAGTCTCTCGCTCGCCATTCTTTTTGTGCTCTTCAATATCTTCCCCTTCTCCGTACTGAAGCTGGATTGTAATTACCTCGCCCTCCCTGTGCTGCTAGCTGGTATTATTTTTTATATCATCCTCTTTACTTTATTGATACGCCTCAGCCTCTGGCTAAAGATCAACCTCGTATTCTTTATACTGACCACCGGCCTCATCCTGGCCATCAGCATCCCCAATGACTTTCACTCCGTACACCTCGTCAGCAAGGTCAACCCGATTCCTCCCGCGAACGATCCGCCCCCCGCTCGCATAATAAATGTCCCCACTCTCAACGACTATTTCAAAGGCTGGCTCCTTCAACGCAAAGACGAGATCCTCAATGGCCCCGACAACTACCCCATCTTCCTGGTCAACACCTATGGCGGCGGCATCAAGGCGGCATCCTTCACCAATATGGTGTTCTCCTGGCTCGACAGCACACTTATAAGCACCTCAAAAAACCATAGAGGATTCGAGCATTTCGTCTTCTCCGTCAGCGGCGCCTCCGGAGGCACCATCGGCGCTACCATACAATGCGCCTATCGGTACAGACACCTCGACAGCAGCGCCGGCGCATATAGCCTGCAATATTTCCGGAATTTCTACCAACACGACTTCCTCACACCCGTGCTGGGCAGTATGATCGGACGTGATGTCTGGGCCTCTGCCGCCGGCTATCCAGTGTGGCAGGATCGGGCAGCTATACAAGAGGGGATATGGGCAGACTGTGGCCGGACCAACCTGGACATACATCTCGACAGCACCTTCGATTTTTTATGGGACACTGCCGCTGCCAACCCCGCACGCTACGAGGTCCCACTGCTGTTCTCCAATACCCTGAATGTAGACGATGGCCTAAAAGGCATCATGGCCCCCGTGGAGCTTTCCAGAACAGATTTCCCCGGCACTATCTTCGTACGAAAAAAGCTCCCCGCCAATACTTACCTCCCGCTGATCACCGGCGCCTTTCTCAGCGCGCGCTTCCCCTTTATCAGTCCCAGCGGAAAGATGGGAGCAGGCTATCATTTTATGGATGGTGGGGGGAAAGATAATTCCGGCGCATCCACCTCCGAAGACATCTTTATCAGCCTGGCCCGTCAGGGATGCCATCGGACGGACGACAGCGTATTTATGCAGCTGATGAAAAAAGTTCGTTTTTATTTCGTCTCCATCACCAACAGCCCCTATTACAATCCCGATACCCGGCAATTGGTCTCCAATAGATTCGAACCCATCAGCCCGATCATAGGCATCATCAACAGTGGCATCTATGGTAACGCCATGTCCGCGGACAACACCCTTCAATACCGGTACATCTCCGACTCTACACAGTTCCCCGGCATCCGGTCCGACTACTCCTCCGTCTGGATCACCGCTACCTGCGTGGAAGAAGCCGGCGGCACTTTTTATTCACCCGTCCTCCCCCTCGGCTGGCAGATATCCACCCCTTCGCTGGAAAGATTATCGCGCAGCTTCCATCCGGACATGATCCGGTCTTATAACCAGGAAGGGATCAAAAAAATTTTAAGGATCACGGCAGGTTTCTGACCCCTAATATACCACCCGTACCACCCTCACCGGCCCCAGCAACCCCGACGGCAACAACGGCGAGTCTTTAGTATAATGTTTATACGTCGTAAAAGTATATCTCCCGCTCGTCCTGGGCAGCCCCTTCAACAACCACTCCGGCCACTTCCCATCCTTTATCCCATCATCCGGCATCCGCTCATCCCCGATCAATCGATTCGGCCACCTGTTCACAACAGCAATATCCAGCTCATTATCTCCCGCCCGCAAATGATCCGTAATATCCACTCTCCACGGCGCAGTCCACACCACTCCCAGATCCACTCCATTCAGCCGCACCCTCGCCATATCTTTCACCACCCCCAGATCCAGGTAAACCCTGCCGGCCGACTTCACCGGCCCATTAAATTTCTTCCTATAATGTGCGATACCCGAATAATATCGTATACGGTCCACCTTGCTCTTCGTCCAGTCATACAATGAATCAAATTTCACCCTGGCCGGCCCGCCCCACACGGTATCAAAGGACACTTCCCACGGTCCCTGCAAGCCCCCTACAATACGCCCCTTCGGAAAATTCTCACGCGCCCCGCCCCCCATCAGGCTGGCCCCCGGCCTGAATACAACAAAAAAACTCTCATACGGCTGCAACACCATCGGCACCACCGTCATCCCATCCTTCACAGTATATTCCGGTAACGCCCGCCGCCGCCCGGTCACCGCATCCCATAATTCCGGCGCCCCGATCCCTACACGAAAAGTAACATCCGTATGTACGTCACGATCACGTTTATTCGACACAAAATATACATCCCATCCCTCACCCGTCCGATGCGTATAACGCAAAGGCCCACTCGAAGAAAAGTCCTCCTTAACTCCCATCGAATGCAGCACCTCCGCCATCACCTCGTATGACGGATATAAATTATCACTCGCCTCAACATCCCCACCCCATATAGCCCGCCCCTTTCCAACACTCCGCACTAACCTCCTCCCTGGATCCAGGATCAAGTCCTCATCAGGCGCCAGTTTCACACCCCACCCCTCTTCCACCAGCGCCCGCACCTGTGCATCGCACCCCGGATACCCCGCCAGACTCGGACTCCGTATCGGCGGCGCCCCAATCACCGTAGCACCCTCTTTCACCAGGTCGACAACCTTCCTAAGCAGGGCGGGCGTCATCGTCAGCGTATTCGGCAATACCAACACCCTGTATTCAGCCCCACCGGGGAATACGATCTTCCCATCCCGTACGGATGCTTTGTATAATTGGCTTGGCGCACAACCATCAAAGTTAAAACCCTTTCTATCCGGCATCACCGCATCCCCTTCCGTCATCGCAGACACCGGAGCCCTAAAAACATGCGGAGAACCCTCGGGTGTCAGGTATAATATATCGGTCACGGTACGTCCCTGCTGTAACAGGTATTGACATCGCGCGATATAGCTGTGATAGGCATCCACCATCGACCACCAGGTCTGGCTCCTGTTCCAATGCACCCCATAAGGCCCCATCGTCATACCCGGCTTCAAAGAAGAGTCCAGCGCCTGATGTTGAAAAGTATGATACACCAGCCGGTTGATCCCTGTTGCAAATGCCCAGTCACCTTGATTCTTCATGCTGCCCGGATATTGCTTCCAGCCTTCCTCATCCCCGGCCGTAAAAGACTCCGCGGGCACCAGCGGTACGCCATTCACATGCGCAATGGAAGTCGCCTCGATACAACTAAAGGAGGAGTTGAACCCATACCCCTTGCTCCAGAACTCACACATAGGCACATCCGCCACGGCGCCCAGCTCCAGGTCGGC
>Ga0105237_10002237_pt1 | contig 24157 bp, 17 predicted proteins | sample KBSC24metaG_FD_81520 | JGI IMG/M metagenome (GOLD analysis project Ga0105237, IMG submission 81520) | Corn rhizosphere microbial communities from Kellogg Biological Station, Michigan, USA - KBS C2-4 metaG | ecosystem: Host-associated > Plants > Roots > Rhizosphere > Soil | place: Michigan, USA...
CGCCTCATGCCCGAAGCGCTGAAACAGCGCACACCCCTTCGTGTCATCCGTCGCGATGCGTGCGTGACACAACACGATATCGTGTGTGCACCGTGCGGATGACCGAAGGCGTGTGATCGATGCATTGACCTCGTTACTTCCCGACCGTCGCGAGCCGTTTGGTCAGTTCGGTGACGACGTTCTTGGGGAGCGGAGCGTAGTCGAGGGTCGCCGCCGACGTTTCACCTTGCGTGAAGGCCCACTTGAGGAAGTCCACCAACTTTTTCCCCTTCGTCGCATCCGCCTGCTTCTGGTAGACGAGGATCCAGGTGAAGGATGAGATCGGATACGAACCTTTGCCCGCGGCGTTCACGATCGATACGCGGAAGTCCGTGTTCTTGGGGAGCGCTTTGGCCGCACCCGCCGCCGCTTCGGTCACCGACTCGATGCTCGGTGTGACGTACGTGCCCGCGGCGTTCTTGACCTTGGCGTACGGGAGTCTGTTCTGCTTGGCATACGCCAGCTCGACATAGCCAATAGCGCCCGGCGTCTGCTTCACCTGACCGGCTACCCCTTCGTTCCCCTTACCGCCCAACCCAACGGGCCACTTCACTTCTTTCCCTTTCCCGGGGCCAGCGGCCCACGACGGGCTCACGGACGACAGGTAATCGGTGAAGATGTAGCTGGTGCCGCTACCATCGGTGCGGTGCACGACGAGGATGTCGTTCCCAGGGAGCTTCACCCCTTTGTTCTGGCCCGCGATCCGGGCATCGTTCCACTTGGTGATCTTCCCGAGGAAGATGTCGGCAATCACGTCGCCGCTCAGGTTGAGCGACTGCGCAACACCCGGGATGTTGTACGTGATGACCACCGCGCCGAGCACGGTGGGGAAGTGCAACACCGCACCACCTTTGGCCTTGGCGAGCTCTGCATCGCTCATCGGGCTGTCGGATGCGCCGAAGTCAACCGTCTGCTCGGACAGCTGGCGAATCCCACCACCAGAGCCGATTGACTGATAGTTGATTTTGACGCCCGTCTTGGCGGCGTAGTCAGCAAACCACTTGGAATAGATCGGATAGGGGAACGTGGCCCCGGCGCCGTTCAAATCCACCGACTGCGCGTTCGCCGACGTACCAAAGACACTCGCCAAGGCACCGGCCGCGAACACACCAGCAACGGCAGCACGAACTGTACGATTCACACAAGTCTCCATGAATGAGATGGTCATGGAGGAAAGTGTGAAGCCTAGGTCACGGAACATCGCAGAATCCGTAACGGAACCGTCACGGCGCCCGTCCAAGGTTTCCCGACCGAAAAACATGCGTCGTTTCTTGCTCGAACATCCGTCCCATTTGTCCCAGTAACTGCTTCCCGTCGTTATACCAGGGTGGCCGCGACAGGGCTGTGACACAGTGGTCATTGCACCGTCGCCGAGGAGCTCTACTCTCCAAGCGTCACATCAATCCTGTTGGTTTTTGGAGGTAGTCATGCGGTATGATCTTCCCCTGACGTTCGCGACCTTGGTCGCCGTCAGTCTGACTTTTGGTGCCACCGCCAGCGCCGCGCAAGGCGTTACGCAAGGCGTTACGCAAGGCGTTACGCAAGGCGTTACGCAAAGCGCTACGTCGGCACACACCCCTCTCACCCCCACTCCCGTCACGACGGTGTCCAATGTCGCTCCTGCCTCCCGGAGCGGTTTTGCCCGGGCGTACGGGATCGTCACCGACTCCGCTGGAGCCCCCGTGGCCGACGCGCAGTTGGAGTTGGCGACCGGCTCTCCTTTTGAGACGGTCTACCTGCGCACGGATGCGTCGGGACGCTTTGTGACCGATTCGCTCCGCGACGGTGAGAGCTATTCCGTACTGGCTGGGCGGTTAGGGTATCGGACGGTGCAGCTCAAGCCGTTCACCGCGCATGCGGATTCGGTGCGGACCTTCCGTATCGTACTTCCACGCCGGACAGTCACAGTCGTCAAAGCACTCCCGCCCGCCGAGCCGACCGTGTCGGTGATACGCGTCGCGCACGATCAGTAAGCGAAGGGGGGCGGGGGCGGAGCGCCGGTTCGCGACTCCGAAGTATTACGAAGGCATGCGCGTGCGTAGATACACATCAGCCAATACGCGCGACACGAACGAGTTCATTTGTTTGCGGCAGCCGACAGCACTCTCCTTACATGAGTGGTAGTCGGCTGTTTGCATATCTATAAGGTAGTGCAACCGGCGGCCGCGACGCGTCCTACAAAGTTGCCTGGGGCTGTTACATTCTGGTATGCGAAATTCCACTCTCCTTTCCCGGCGTGTCGGGACCCCCGCGATGCTTGGCATCGCGTTCGCGCTCGTGGCCGCTTGTACGCCGCCGAGCACGTCGCACACCAACGAAGCGCCCGCTCCGACGGCAGTGATGGTCGCGATGCCGGCCTCGGCGGCCGCGACCCCGGTTGCGCCCTCCGTCGACATTTCAACGCCTCCGTCGTATCGCAAAGAGTTCGGTACGATGTGGACCTTCGACGCGCCGCCACTCGAGTACTGGAAGCAAACGTATAATTTTGTCCCGCCCGCTGGGTGGTTGGATAACGTGCGGATGGCGTCGGTGCGTCTCCCCGGCTGCTCCGCGTCGTTCGTATCGGCCGATGGGTTGGTGATGACCAATCACCATTGCGCGCGCGGTTGCACCGCTGGCGTGTCACCCAAGGACACCAACTACATCGAGACCGGCTTTGCCGCCAAGAGCGTCGCCGACGAAAAGAAGTGCGACGGTATGACGGTCGATCAACTGCAATCGGTCGAAGACGTCACATCGCACATCCGTGGCGCCGTCACTGGGACCACCGATAGCGCCAAGGCGGCGCAAACCGCCACGGCGATCAAGAGCACGGAGCAGAGCTGCGCCGCGCAAGCGGGGCTCAATTGCCAGGTCGTGACGCTGTACAACGGTGGGCGCTATTCGCTCTATCGGTACAAACGCTTTACCGACGTTCGCCTCGTTATGGCTCCCGAAGAGGCGGCCGCTTTTTTTGGTGGCGATCCGGACAACTTTACCTTTCCGCGCTACGATCTCGATCTCACGCTCATTCGTGTGTACGAAAACGGCGCGCCCTTCAAACCGGCCAACTATCTGCGCTGGAGCGCCAACGGCGCCGCGGCCAACGAGTTGGTCTTCGTCACCGGAAACCCAGGGTCGACCGAGCGGCTCAGCACCGTCGCGCAGCTCGAGCTCAACCGCGACATCGTCTATCCTATCTCGTTGCGTGGCTATCAGCGTAACCTGAAATTCCTGCAAGGGCAGATCGCGCAAAATCCGGCGCTCGCCCGCACGTTCCAGAACGATATCTTCAGTCTCCAAAATTCATACAAAGCGGTCGCCGGCTTCGAGCGCGGGCTGCGTGACACCGCGCTCATGGCACGCAAGCGCGCCTTCGAAGCCGAAGTGCGCGCTCGTGTCGCCGCCAACCCCACGTTGCAAAGCCAGTATGGCGCGGCGTGGGACGCGATCGCACGCGCGGCCAAGGACGAGGCCGATGTGTATCCGCGCATGTCGTTCTACTTTGGCGCGCGAACATTGCTCCCCAGCGTGGCTCGTGGTGTGATCCACGCCGCGCGCGCCAAAGACGATCCGTCAACCGCACAGCTCGCCGCGCAGTTGAGCCAGCCCATGCCGCTCGACACGATGAACGCCGCGGTGCTCGCCACGGGGATGGCGTTGCAGCTGCGTGACGCGATGGCGGTCCTCCCCGCCAACGATCCGTATCTTGCGCTCGTGCTCAACGGCGAAACGCCCGAAGCCGCCGCTACGCGTCTCGTCAGCGGCACGCAGCTTCGTTCGGCGGAATTCCGCAAAACACTCATCGCGGGCGGCGCGGCGGCGGTTACCAGCTCGACCGATCCGTACGTCGCGCTCATGCGCCATGAAGATGCGATGGTCGATCCGCTCCGCCAAAAGTACGCGGCCGCCGACGCCATCATCAAAACCAACTCGGCGCTCGTCGGACGCGCGCTGTACGATGTGTACGGTACCGCGCTCCCACCCGATGCAACCTTCACGCTCCGCATTACCGATGGGGTCGTGAAGGGGTACCCATACAACGGCTCCGAAGCGCCATACAAAACCACCTTCTACGGCGCCTTCGCGCACTCGGCGGATTTCGACGCCAAGTGGCCCTTTGCCTTGCCGCCGCGCTGGGTCGCGGCGCGTAGCAAAATCGACCTCACGACGCCCCTCGACTTTGTCTCCACCACCGATATCATCGGCGGTAACTCGGGGAGTCCGGTCATCAACACCAAGGGTGAAGTCGTGGGACTCATCTTCGACGGCAACATCGAGTCGCTCCCCAACCGTTTCGTCTTCACCGACGAATCCGCCCGCTCGGTGAGTGTCCACTCGGCCGCTATCATCGAAGCGCTCCGCAAGATCTACGACGCCAACCGCATCGCGGACGAGCTGCAAGGGAAGGCGACGGCCAGCGAGGCGAAGACGAGCGACACCAAGGCGGCCAGCACGAAGGCGAGCAAGACCAAAGTGAGCGGTACCAAGAAGAAGTAAACGCTCTCCCGTGTCTTGTGATTGCACGGTCCGGCAACGTCCGAACCGTGTTTTGGAAACCCACCGGAAACCCCGTGAGGCCACTGCCTTACGGGGTTTCCTCGGTTTAGGACGATTAACCGTCCCTTACACCCCGAACCGTCTAGTGGACGGAGCCCAGGCTCACTATTTTACCCGTCTGCGGCGCCGGCGCCCTCCTTGACGACCTGGCGGGCCGCAGCCGGTTTACCCTCTCTTGGTGAGATCACCATGCGCATTCGCAACTTCCTGCTTGCTTCTCTGACGTTTGTCATCGCCGCCTGTGCGTCCACGCCCCAGGGCCCGTCGGAATCCGACGCGACCTACTACACGTTGACCTCGGTCGAAATCGAAAAGGCCAATGTGCCGACGGCCTACGAGGCGGTCGATCGTCTGCGCCGCAAGTGGTTCCGCGACATGACCGGCCAGGGTGATGTTGTGGTGTACATGAATAACCAGAAGCTCAACACCGGCGCCAAAGAAGAGCTCCGCTCGATCCCCGCGCAGGACATCGCATCGCTCGAGTACCTCAAGGGTTCCGACGCTGTCATGCGCTTTGGCCAAGATGCCAAGGGCGGCGCGATCATCGTAAACCGCAAGTAGTTCGTTCGGTTCACGAACACCAGGATAGGCAACGGGGGCCGGCATCGACTGCCGGCCCCCGTTGTGTTTCTCCATGGTGTTTCGGAGCACGCGTCCGTGCATCATGCGTCCGCTGTGCCTTCATGCTACTCGGCCGCCATGGGATATACTGGACATCCCATGGCGGCCGAGTAGTTGGAGACCGTGCGATACGCTACTGTTTGACCGTGCGGTTGGTCCAGATCACCACCACCGAGCACGATGACTGTCCGGCGCTTTGATATTCCATTGGCGCTTCGGACGAGCTGTACGTCTCGATCGCCATCAGCTGATTGACCGGAAGCTGATTGTCCAACTCACCGGTTTGCGCTTCGCGATACTGCACGCCGTCGACCCAAATGGTGACGCACCCGCCTTGCCCATTGGTACCGGTACTGCGCGACGACCGGATCGAACTGCCATATTGTCCATTCACCAGCTTAAAGCCAGGAATCGTCTGGAACATGCTGGAGAGATATTGCGGCTGACGGCGCGCGATGTCGTCCGGACCATAGAAGTGGCCCATTCCCATCTTTTTGCGGTCCAAGTAACCATTCTTTTTGAGCGCCGTTTCGTACTTCCCTTTGACCTCGACGTCGGCCAACTTGGGCGCCGATTGCGCGAGTCGCACCACGATGCGTGATGGCTCGCGCGCCGACAGATCGACCGCGGTTTCCACCGGCTGAAAGCCCACGCAACGCACGATGACCGCCCGAGTGCCCGACGGCAATCCCGCGAGCCGGAATTCGCCGTCTTTCCCGGTGGTCGAGGTCGCTTTGGCGCCTTGCACCGACACACGCGCATTGGGAACCGGCGCTCCTTTGTCGCTCACCACGCGCCCTGTCACCACCGCCTCGCCAACCAACAGCGACGACGAATCTTTAGCGACCAGCGGCGATAGGAAGAGCGACTCCATCGCGATCATGGCATCCATCTCGAGCGGCACTTCCGCCGTCTTCGCTTCGCCACGCTCGGCTTGCAACGTTCCTTTAATCCCTTGTGGGACGCCACACAGCGTGAAGCTTCCCGACGCGTTGGTATATGCTTCACGCAACTTTTGCGTCCGCTTGAATCCGATGTCTTTCCCCACTTCGACATCGGTCCAGACGAGCGTCACGCGCACGCTGTCCATCGGTTCCTGCGTGTCGGGGTTGAGCACGCGTCCCATGATCGCGCCCGGACCAAGCCGGAGCTTGAGCGGGGTGCACGCCCCCTTGACCAGTGTGGGTGCCGATGGCGTACCGAGGACGATTTGGCGGATGCTGTCCGCGCCCATGCGGAGCGGCGGCGTACCGATGGAGAAGCCCAGCGTATCGAGCAGCGGATGGAAGACCGCGATACGGTAGTCGCCCGGCTCGATGCTATCGATGCGGAACTTTCCCTGATTGTCGGTGGTGACACTGATGGTAGTGCCGTCCAACAGAACGGTCGCTCCACTCAGTACGCCCCCGTGGAGGCTGTCCACCACGATCCCTTCGAGGATAGACATAGGGCCGCGCTTTTTGGGCGGTGCCTTGGTGCTATCGGCCTCTTTGGAGGAGGGCTTGGCTTTTTGTGCGGCCACGGGTGAGGTAGCCAGGAGGAAACCCGTCGCGGCGCAAAAGGCGCCTAGGGTGAGCCTGACCCAGGGCGCTCGGCGCGAAGCCGAGGGAGGGGAGGGTCGGCGGGAGGTGCCGAGGTGGTCGAGGGGCATACTATATACTAACGTGTAGCCCGGCGCTCATGCTGAACAGTAGGGAGTGCCTTACATTCAGGGTGTAACCCTCCGAGCCGTACCCCCTGTCCAAATAGTCGGTAGCAGGTTTGCACTCTCACGCCAATTCACCGCGTTCCGGTTTGAATGCTGCCGTCCGTCCCGCCGACGAGCTCGGGCTGGTCAATCGTGTCCTTGCGGGCGACCCAGCCGCGGAGCGCGAGTTTTATGACGCGCACGTCGACGGCATCTATCGGCTGGCTTATCGGGTGACCGGTGACGCGGAATTGGCGCGGGACTTTACCCAGGAAGCGTTCGTTCGCGCCTTCGATCGGCTCGATCAATGGCGCGGCGAGGCAGCCGTCTCCACGTGGCTTCGGCGCGTGGCCATGTCGGTGGTGCTGAATGGGTTGGAGCGAACAAAAACACGGGCGGCGCGTGAAACACCGCTCGAAGACATAGATGGCGAAGCCACGACCGCAGAGACGGACACCGACGCTGAATCACTCGAGCTCAAAGAGCGACTTTCGGCGGCGATCGATGCACTCCCCGTCTCGCAGCGCAGCGTCGTCATGATGCACGATATCGAAGGGTTCACGCATCAAGAGATCGCCGAGTCGTTGGGGATCACCGTGAGCTCTTCCAAGGTACGACTGTTTCGGGCGCGTGCGCAGCTCCGGCTCGCGCTCTCGGATTTTGCGGAGGAATGGACACCATGACGGACATCGGGACGGAAGACGAGCGGTTCGCCGCTTTCTTACGCTCGGCTGTGCGACAGCTGGACGTCCCTGAGACCCCGCGTGACGCGATGTGGGCTGCGATTGCCGCGCGCCGCCAGCACCGGACGCCGGTGCAGGGCGCGGATTGGTCCACATACGTGACGCCTGCGGTGGCTCGGGATGCGTCGGCGGTCGCTGACACCGTGCACATTATTACATCGGCGGATGCGGATACGCGTCCACCGATGCAGGTCGATCGTCACGGCTTGACCGTGCAGTCGGGCGGCGCGTCGGCGCGCCCGGTGGTGCGGCGGTCAATTCCGTTGCGGTGGGCGATGCCCATCGCAGCAGCGATTCTGGCGGTTGGGGTCGGAATCGGGAACATGGCACAGTTCGGACGCCGGACCGTCGCCAAGACACCCTCGAATATCGCGTTGGCCGGCAAGGGGACACCCATGCTCCCCACGCAGATGCTCACCGAGCAGCATCTTAACCAGGCGCGTGTCGAGTTGGTCAAGTTCGTGGCCACCTCGCAGCAAGGGGCGACGCAGGCGGAAATTCAGGCGAGCAATCAGCGGATGGCCAATTGGGCGCGTCAGATGATGGATGTGACGCGCACGCTCATGAGCGCGCCGATGGACAAGCGGCAGCACGACTTGCTCGCGGACCTCGAAAACGTGCTCTTGCAGATGTCGCAGCTGTCCAACGACATGCCTGACGACAACGAGTTCGTGCGGCAGACCCTGGAGCACGATCAGCTCATTCAACGTTTGCAATCCGCCGCACCGGGCCCGCAACGAGCGATCTAATGGCGGGACGGACGCCGCGCACCTCACGCTGGTGCGTCGTCGTGATGGCGCTGGTCCTGGCTATCACGACGACGGGTCGCGGCGTGGAGGCGCAGTCGTCCGCTCCCAAAAACAGCGCGGCGGATGCGTTGTATCGCTCCGCGCGCGAAGCGATGGTACGTGGCGACGCGAAATCGGCGATCCAGATCTTTCAAACGGTCGCCGATCGGTATCCCAAAACCAATTATGCCACGGCCGCCCTGTATTATCGGGCGTATTTGCAGTATCGCCAGTACAAGCCGGGCTCGCCCGCCATGTTGCGGGCGGCGTTGATCACCATCAAAAAATTCCAGGCAACCTACCCCAACGCGGCGCAAAAGAACGACATGCGCGCGTTGCATTTGCGCGTGTGCGGCGAGCTCGCGCGGTTGGGGGATGCTGAGTGCCGGCAGACGCTGGTGTTGGCCGCGCGCGAAAAGCCGCCGCAGTCCTCGATCCGCCGCGTTCCAAGCAATAATGGGCGGAGTCAGAGCGATACCGAAGCCAATGTACCGTGTCAGAACGCCGAGACCGTCGACAACGCCATTTCGGCACTCGGCGCGTTGTGGGAGAGCGACAGCGCGCAGGCGATCGCGCAGACCAATGGGGTCCTGACGTTACGACACCCGTGCTTTGTCAAATTGCGGCAGCAGGCGCTGGTGTTGTTGGCGCAACGCCCCACCCCGGTGATGAGCTTGGCGCCCGTCGTGTTCGACGCGGCGCGAAACGACCCGGATCCCACGGTGCAGAATCTGGCCGGCAACTGGCTCAGCAATCAACAGTGGGATCCACAGGCCGCTCGCTTCCTCCGGACGATTTTCGGACATTCGTTCCGAACAAAAAAGCAGTAGGGGGTGGCGCAGTCTAGAACGATCGTTCTAAGCGCATTCTCAAAATATTTGTTGACGACAGCAGTTTTTTCGGCTGGTGGGCCCGCTTCCCCTCTCCCTAGCCGTTGTCCAGCCGATACTCACCCCAGGCCCACCCCAGGGGCGCTTTTGATACGTCGGTCGGGTACGCGCGGGACCATCCCCTGGTTATTTTGTGAACGCGTCCGGTGGCCCCGTGCGGCCCGATGAGGGCGCTGGGACGGGCCGGGCAAAAGTGAGTGTAGTTCAAGATTCGGTGTAACCCCGTCTGTCCTCCCCCTGTCTACTCAGACAATAGAGTCAACGGACAGGTGATCCGTGTGAAGTGGCCGTAAGGCCAACTTCCCCAATCATCAAAAAAATCTCCAACGAGGATTTTCCACGAGTGAGCGCCACGCTGTCCCCTGAAGCCCCCGCGACGAAGACCGTTGATCGGGAGCAATTACTCGCCGCCGCGGTCAAGCTGCGCGCCGAGGTCGCGAAACGGATCGTCGGGCAAGAGCAGGTCATGGAAGAAGTCCTGCTCGCGATCGTGGGTGGTGGTCACGCGCTCCTCGTCGGTGTGCCGGGCCTCGCCAAGACGCTGCTCATCAAATCGATCAGTGAGGCGATGCGGCTCGACTTCCGCCGCGTGCAGTTCACGCCGGACCTGGTGCCCAGCGATATCACGGGCTCCGAAATCATGGAAGAAGATCATGCCACTGGCCAGCGGAACTTCCGCTTCGTCAAAGGGCCGATCTTCTCGAACATCGTTCTCGCCGACGAAATCAACCGCGCACCGCCACGCACGCAGGCCGCGCTCCTCGAGGCCATGCAAGAGCGTCACGTGACCGCGGCTGGTACCACCATGCCGCTGCCGGCGCCGTTCTTCGTATTGGCGACCCAAAACCCGATCGAGCAAGAAGGGACGTATCCACTCCCTGAAGCGCAGCTCGACCGTTTCTTGTTCGACATCCGCGTCGGCTATCCCTCGGAGCAGGAAGAAGTGGGGATCTTGCGGTCGACCACCGCGGTGGACAAGACGCAGCTCAAGCCGGTGCTCGATGGGCATCAGACGATCGCGTTGCAGCGGTTGGTCCGCGAGCTGCCGGCGTCCGATCCGGCGCTCGAATACGCGGCGCGGTTGGTTCGCTCCACGCGTCCCGATCAGGCCAACATTCCGCCGCTCGTCAAGCAGTATGTGCGGTGGGGTGCCGGTCCGCGCGCCGGCCAGGCGCTCATTCTTGGCGCCAAGGCGTACGCGCTGCTCAATGGTCGTCTCACGGTGGCGCCGGAAGATATCCGCCGCGTCGCTCACCCGGTGTTGCGCCACCGTGTTCTCACCAACTTCGCCGCCGAGGCCGAAGGTGTGAGCGTGGAGCGCGTCATCGATGAGCTGCTGGCCACGGTGCCGGCGCCAAAGAGCGACATCCGCGCGTAAGTCAGGTACCAGCCGCGCATTCACTCACGCGCGGCGTGGTCGGGGAGTTGTTGAGAGGCGGGGCGATCATCGTCCCGCCGAGCTAGCCCGCACCCACGCCGCGCGACCTCTCTTGCGTCATGCCACTCGAAGCCAACGATAGCGTTCTGCTCGATTCCGTCCGCTCCATCCGGTGGCCGGCGCGTCGGAAGTCGCCTGCCGGGATGGCCGGTAATCACCTGTCCAAGGTGTTGGGCGTCTCCGCCGAGTTCACCGAATATCGGGCGTATCGTCCTGGAGATGATACCAACCGAATCGATTGGAAGCTGCTCGCGCGGAGCGATCGCGCGTATATCAAATTGTCCAATGACCGGACGGTGTTGTCGACCATGTTGCTCGTCGACGCCTCCGGTTCCTTGGCGTATCCGGCGGCCACGTTGGAAAAGTGGCACTTTGCACGCCAGGTGACCATCGGACTCGCGTCAGCTTCATATGGCGGCGCCGATCCGGTCGGGATGTTGGTCGCCACCACCGAAGGGCCGCGCCGGCTCCCGCCGCGGACGCGGCGTGGCGTGGTGCAAGACATTGCACACGTGTTGTCGGGAATTACACCCGGCGGAAGTCCCGAGCTCGCCCCACTCCTCCCGATGCTTCGCTCGGCGGGACGTGTCGCCATTATCAGCGACTTTTTGGGAGACGCGGAAGCGACGCTCAAAATGGCTGGGCAGTTGGCCGCCATGGGACGTGAAGTACACGCCGTGCACATCGTGCATGGAAACGAGCTCAATCCGCCGCGTCGTACCACGCTTCTCACCGATCCTGAAAATGCCGATCTCAAGCGGCCGATGACCGACGTCACGCGGCGGCTCTATCTCCATAACTTTGACGACTGGCGCGAACAGATGGCCCGCGAGTGGCGCATGGCGGGCGCGTACTACACGCAAGTCGATTCCACCGATACTGTCGCGAACGCCGTGCGTCGCATCGTGACGCCGCAGGGCACGGACGGAGCGCGTCGATGAGTTTCCTCTTTCCCGGCTTCCTCGTCGCCGCGGGCCTCGTCTCGGCCGCGGTGGTCGTGTTGCATTTCCTTGTTACGCAGCAGCCCCGGAGCGAAGACCTCCCCACCGTTCGGTTCGTTCCCGACGTACCGGCGCGCTCTACCTCGGTGGCCATCAAGCCATCGGATCTGCTGTTGTTGCTCGTCCGCGTCCTCACTATCATGGCGATTGGCGCCGCGTTCGCGCAGCCACAGCTCAAGCCCAAGCACCAGCGGGTGAGCCGGATCGTCATGGCCGACGTGTCGCGTGCGACAGGCAACATCAAGGAAGTCGCCGACAGCGCTGCTCGGTACACACAAGGCGTGCTCGCGACGGTGGTGTTCGACTCGGTCGCGCGCGATGTGAATCCCAATCAGTTGGCCGATACGCTCGCCGCTATCGCGGGGAAACCGCGGAGCGTGCGGCGCGGCAGTCTGTCGTCGGCGCTCATCACCACGCTGCGCGCGGCGTCGCGGGTGCGCGACGGTGCCGACTCCATCGATCTCGTCGTGATCTCGCCGTTCGTAGGCGAAGAGCGCGACGCGGCCACCGCGTCGTTGCGCGCGTTGTGGCCCGGTCACATCACGCCGGTACACGTAGCCTCCACCGCGGATGTCGCGGGCGGGGCCGACGCGGCGGCGTCCAAGAGCACGGCGCGCGTGGAGTGGGTAGATTCGCTCCCCGCAGGGAATAACGCGCTATGGAGCGCGCGTCCCAAACCGGATACGGTTGGGGCGGTGCGCGCTGGGACGGCGGTCATGGTCTATCCGTTCCTGCGTCGCTGGCAGCCCGCTGGGAAGGCGGACAGCACGGTGCGCGTGTATGCGCGCTGGGCCGACGGAACGCCGGCGGCGTTCGAGCAGCAAGGAGCGGGGAATAGCTGCGTCCGTTCGGTCGCGTTCAGTCTCCCCTCGGCGGGTGACGCCGGACTCCGTCCGGATTTCATTCGTTTCGTACAAGATTTGTCGGCACCGTGCGGTGTGGCGCGCGATGTGGCGCCGCTGCCGTCCGATTTCATGACGAGCTTTGAAGGGCCCAAGACATTGGCCCCGGTGTCGTCTATCAAGCCACGCGAGATGCGCATGACACCGCTCGTCCCGTGGTTGTTGGGCGCCGCGCTGTTGTTGGCCTTGATCGAATTGCTGGTGCGTCGCATCAGCGGTGGTAATGCAGGCGCGGCCGCGGCGGCACTCGAAGCCGAAGTGGCCAAGCGTAAAGGGACGGGGGTCGCCGCATGACGGCGTTCGAACGAGTTCAGCGCACCAAGCGTGTGCTGTCGGTCATTATTGGCAGCGGCGCCATTTTCTGGGCGGCCGCGGCGGTCTTCGCGACGTTGATCGTTGGGGCTCTGCTTGTGGCGTTCGTCGCATTGCCTGCGGCGTCCGGCCTTATCGTCCGTCTCCTGGCTGGCTTGGCCGGGATCGGCACGTTGGCGTATCTGTTGTATCGTGGCCGCTTTGCCTGGTCGTTTCCGCGTGTCGCGCTCTGGATCGAAGAGCGCGCGCCCGAGCTGCGCTATGCGCTGGTCACGGCCGTCGATCCTCGGTATGCCGAGTCGATGGGACCGCTCATGGAGCCGGTGGTGTCCAAGGTGGATACCGGTCCGTTCGTCCGCAACGCGGCCGTGCGTGCCGTGCTCCCTGGGTTGGGGGCGCTGGTGTTCACCGCCTTGATCTTTGGCTTCATGCCCACGCGGATCAAGAGCGGGATCAACGTTGGCAATTTGTTCAGTATCAAGCCTCCGGCGCCCACGATTATGGGCAATCGGCTCACGCCGCTCGACGCGACGATGACGCCGCCGGCCTATGCCAATTTGCGCGAACAACATCTCAAAGAGCCGTCGACCATTACCGGGTTGATGGGGAGCCACGTCGTTATTCGCGGCGACGGCGAACCGGACGGGATCACTGCAGTGCTGCAGGCCAACGACACGACCAAAAAGAGTGTGCCGGTCACGGCCGACGGCAATGGATGGAAGATCGTGATGAATTTCACCGATTCCATTCCGGCCGCGCTCACGCTCAAAGATGCACATCCGAGCCGCACCAAAGTTTACGAGCGGATGATCGTCATCGATCCGCGCGTGGACGAAGCGCCAACGGCCAAGCTGTTGCTGCCGGTGCGCGACACGACGTTGCGGACGATCACGGGAACGCTCTCGTTGTCGGCCGATGTGAACGACGACATTGGTATCGCCAAGGCGCAGTTCACGTACATCGTGGCGCGCATGACCGAAGAAGAAAAAGCGCAGGTCGATTCCGGCGTGCTGGTCTCGCAAAACTTCGGCGGGTCGCGCTCGGGACATCTGACGTTCAGCATTCCGTACAGCAAGCTGCCGCTGGCCGAAGGGGCGTTGCTCTCGGTACGCGCGGTGGTATGGGACAACAATACGTTGTATGGTCCGCGCATCGGCTACTCCGAAACGCGCACCATCCGTATCGCCACCAAGGCCGAGTACGACTCGCTGGCCGTGAACCCGGCGCCACCGTCGGCGGATACGGCGATGCAGACCTTGCGCATGCTCATTATCGCCACCGAAAAGCTGGACAAGCAAAAAGGGAAGATGGAGCGCAAGAAGTTCATCGATTCCTCGTACAAGCTGGCCGGCGTGGCCGAGACGATCAAACAGAAAGTGCAGCGCATTTTGGACGACCAGACAGGGGGCGGTGAAGTCGAAGCCAACCCGCTGCTCCAGACGGCGCTCGACGCCATGTTCGACGCGACGCGGTCGCTCATGATCGCCGAGACGGGCGAGGCCATCCCGTCGCTGTACAAGGCGTTCTATGCGTTGCGAGATTACTCGAAGGCCAAAAAATATTACCTGCGCGGTAAGATCCAGGTCGAGCCGGTCAACATCGATCGCGTCCGTTTGGCCGGAAAGGACAGCGTAAAGGCGATGGCTCGGAAGGCGCGTCCGCTCGATGAGGCCGACCGGACCAAGTTGACCGCGGACTATGCGTCGGCGATCCGCGCGCTCAAGTCGTCGCCGGACAGTGCGGTGCAAATCATGACGCTCATGCGTGTCGAGACGCTGCGGAAATATCCCGACCTGGCCAACGCGTTGGGCGACGCCGTGACCGCGATTCAGGCCAAAAAAGATCCCGCGTTGCCGCTCACCACGGCGCGGCAAGCCCTCAACGGACAAGTTGGCACGTTGCACACCATCCCCATGTGGAGCGGAGCATGGTAAAAGATTTCACGTTCGCCACGGCGATGTACGAGTCGGGCGATTGGGAGAGCGCGCCGCTGTTGCCGGGATGCGTCATCGACGCGCTGGCCCGTTATACCTCGTTGTCCATTGCCCCCATGGGCGTGAACGTCGCGCTCGGGAGCCCGGAGATTTTCAACTTTCCGTTCGTGTGGCTCACCGGACACCTCCCGGTGCGCTTCACCGACCAGGAGCGCAAGAATCTCAAGCAATACGTGGAACGTGGCGGCTTCATGATGATCGACGACCACAACCACGATCAGGACGGGATCTTTCACAAGACCATGACCGAAGAGCTGACCCGAACGTTCGGTCCGCTCAAGGAAGTGCCTAAAACGCACGAGCTGTATCACTGCTTCTTCGAGTTCTCCGACGGCCCACCGGCCACGGTGGCGGAACTGAGTGGGTGGGGCGATCAGCTGGTGCACAAAGAGCTGCACGCCGTGATGCCTCAAGGGGACCGGATCGGCTTGCTGTATAGCCTCAAGGATTACAGCTCGGAGTGGAACATGCACCCCGACACCAAACAATTCTCCACGGTCGATCCCACGCGGTTCGGCGTGAACATGATTGTCTATGCCCTCACGCGTTAATCCCACCACGTCGCGCAGCGACGAGCGGTTCGAGACCGAAGAGACGTTCTTCCCGGTCCGTGCCACGATCGAGGCCGTGCTCCACGGCGTCGCGTTGGTCGCGCTGGCCTTCTTGGTCTGGCAGGCGGTGCACGTCTTGCGGCAGCGTCCGGCGGTGTACGCCGCGGGGAACTCGGTGCGCGCTTCATTGGTGCGGTGGACCACACGCCAGGCACCGGAAAAGGCGCACGTGGCGCTCGATTCTGTCCCCACGCCGGACCTGCGCGACTGGATCGCGGCGCTCCCGGGCGCTGGCACACAGATGTCGTGGGAAGGAGGATCGCTCCGTCCGAGCGCGGTGGCCGTCGAGCCAGTGCCCGATCCCAAGCACAAGGTGCGCATCTGGGTCGCCGCCCCTGCCAAGTCGATGGTCTCGTTGAGCGACGCACTCGGCGGTATCGACAGCGTGGACGTCGAAACGGGCGGTGCGGTGCTGACAGTACCGGGTGTCGAAGGTGACGTCGGTGCCACGGTGAACGGTACCAAAGCCACCACAGTGCAGCGCGACTCGCTCACCATCAAGCCGGTCCTCGTGCTTGGTGTGGCGAGCTGGGAGCCCAAGTTCATCATGGCATCGCTCGAAGAGTACGGCTGGAAAGTCGACTCACGCTTCTCCATTTCGCCCAAATCGGGCGACGTGGTGCAAAACGTCGTGCCGTCGGCGGTGCAGATCGATACCAGTAAGTACGCCGCGGTCATCGCGGTCGACTCGTCGGCCCAACGTTATGCGGGGCAAATCGCGGAGTACGTGCGTAAGGGCGGCGGCTTTATCGCCACTGGCGATGCGGCGGCACTGCCGGCCTTTGCCGAGCTCATGCCGGGGCACCCGGGAACAGCATCGCAGGAGCACGACTTCGATCTCGATTCCGTCACACCACGCACGGCCATCTCGCTCGCCGCGATCTCGCAGCTCAAACCCAACGCAGTGCCGATCGAAATGCGCGCGCACGAAGTTGCGGTCGCCGCTCGGCGCGTAGGGCAGGGACGTGTATTGCAGGTGGGCTATCTGGACACCTGGCGGTGGCGGATGGGTGGCATCGAAAAGTCGATAGATCCCTATCGCAACTGGTGGGCAACCATGGTGAGCAGCATCGCGTATGCGCCGCGTCACCCCATCGCCAATTCGTCACCGGTGGAGCCCACGCCGATGGCGTCGCTCGTCTCCATCCTCGGGACCCCAACGTCGCAAAAGCCGCCGTCAGGAAGCTTTTTGGATGATCCGCGGTTACTGCCGGCACTGTTTGGCTTGTTGATGTTCGCGTTCTTGGTCGAATGGGGATCACGACGACTCCGTGGGCAGCCGTAATCGCGCAAAACTGAATCAGTTTCATATTCATATTTGACACGATGCGCCGGGGGATTACCTCCGGCGCATCGTGTTTGTCCCCCTGTGTACGCGTGATGTCGCGATGACATGTTCGATACACGTCGCTGCCGTAACCCTCGGTATTGCGTATGTGTCTAAGACAGTAGATCTGCCGAACGATGCCCATGTCATGATGAGATTGCTCGACAGCGTTGGTCATGAACGTGTTCACCCCTCTGTGATGCCCATACTTGGTTTGGTTCGCGCGTGGCGTGTGGCGTGCTGTCGTTTGGGACGGTGCGGTGTCGTTGGTGCCGTCGCGGTGCTGGGATGGACCGCCACGCCCATCGCCGCGCGCGCACAGAGTGGGTCGGAGGTGCTGCGCGGCCGAGTACTCGATCCCGATGGAAAGCCGGTCGCGGGGGCGTCGATCCGGGCAATCGCGTTGCAGTCCAAGCTGGAGCGAACTACCAAGACCAACGACAACGGGGTCTACACCATTCTGTTCAGCGACCCCGAAGGGCAGTATGTGGTGAACGTGCGCGCGATCGGGTTTAGCCCGAGCACCAAGCGGGTGTTGAGCAACGGTCAGGGCGCGGTGATGGTGACCGACTTCACGCTCGCGCGCGTCAAATCGGCCAACGAGCTCGAAACGGTGAACGTCACCGGCTCGAAGCTCAAAAAGGACAAGGACGACAAGAGCGTCGGCGGCGACGAGCACGATCTGTTGATGGAGGGAGCGCTCTTTTCGCTCGATCCGTCGGATCTGAGTACGTTCATGAGCAACATTCCGGGGGTGCAGTACACTCCTGGGCAAAATGGGCAGCCGGGTACTTTTTCCGTGCTCGGTGCGGATGACGACCAAAACGCGGTGACAGTGGACGGACTTCGGGGAAAATCCAACGCGCTCCCCAGTTCGGCGATCAGCAGCGTCTCCGTGGCCACCACCTCGTTCGATCCGGCGCAGGGCGGATTCAGTGGCGGCCTTATGCGCGTACGCACACGCAGCGGCGCCAACGTCACGCAAGGGTCGCTGCACATGACGTTGAGCAACCCCGCGCTGTCATGGAAGGATCCAAACTACCTCACGCCACAGTCCAACACGCAGGAGTGGTCCGGGTATGTCTCTGGGCCGCTCATCAAGAATAAGATTTTTTACGTGGGTGCGTACCAGGTCAATCATGGGACGACGCCGCAGCAATCCATTCTGAACGTGCGCTCCAATGTGTTCGATCAGTACGGCCTCATTCACGACACCGTGAGCGCGGTAACCAACGCACTCCAGGCGATGGGGGTGCCGCTGACCGCGTCGAGGATGCCAGGACAGGCGGCGATGCTGATGCAGAGCGGATTCATGAAATTCAACATGAACCCGACGGCGACCACGACGATGTCGCTCACGTTGCACAGCTCCTGGTCCAGCCAGGACGGGAACGGAACATTCCCCACCGCGTATCCGGCGATGGGCGCCGGCATGAAAGGAGGATCGAGCAGCGCGACATTCAACGCGTCGCTCTTTCGTGGCAATATTCTCAACACGTTCAACACGGGGGTGACGAGGCAGCATTCGTCCAACGCACCGTATCTCGCGTTGCCGAGTGGAAACGTCCTCGTCTCATCGCAGTTCACCAATGGACGCACGGGGCTCATCGGACTGCAATTCGGCGGTGGCAATGGTGGGAGCACCAGCTCCAGTTCGCTATCATGGCAGCTCAACAACCAGACGTCGTGGCTCACCAACGACACCAAGCACCAGCTGTCGCTGTCCGAAGAGATGACGGTGACGCGCAACCAGACCAGCGCGGTCGGGAATCAGTTCGGAACGTTCTCGTATCAAACACTGGCTGATCTCGCAGCCAACACCCCCACGTCTTACACGCGTCTCCTCTCGTCGCAGGCGCGTAGCACGAGCGCCATCAGCGGAGCCATGTCGTTGGGTGATGTGTGGCGAGCTTCGCCAGCGCTCAGCTTCCAATACGGTATGCGCGTCGATCTCGCGCGCTCCGGCACTCGGCCAGGCTACAATCCGCTGGTCGACTCCGTCTTTGGACGGCGGACCGACCAGATTCCCAACGACATCGGATTGAGCCCGCGGTTGGGGTTCAACTGGACCAAAGGCGGGGGCTCCGTCGCGGGGCCGCAGGTGGTGATGCCGGGGATGAACGGGGCGCGTTCCATTTCGAGCGAGAGCGGGTTCTCACAGCTCACCCTGAGCGGCGGTGTTGGTGCGTTCCGGAGTGTCACCGATCCCGGCACGATCGCGGGGTTGGTGGACGCCACGGGATTACCCAACAGCATTCGCCAGCTCACCTGCGTGGGCGCCGCCACGCCGATCCCCGATTGGACGGCATTTGCCGCCAACGCGTCGTCGATCCCCAACCAATGCTTGGATGGGACCGCGCCGGCGGAGTTCTCCACCAGCCAGCCCAACGTTCGGCTCTTCGATCCTACGTACCACGCGCCGCTGTCGTGGCGGGGCGATTTCATGTTGGGTGGCATCCGCGCCAAAGGGTGGGATATCTCCCTCAACGGCGAGTATTCGCTCGGATTTTACGGCGCCAGCGACATCGATCTCAATCTCAATCGGACGACGCAGTTCCAGCTCGCGTCCGAAGGGAATCGGCCGGTTTTCGTACCGGTGTCGGCCATTGTGCCGTCCACCGGCGCCATCGCGCCTGGCGCGTCGCGCATCTCGCCGCTCTTTGGCTCGGTGATGAACACCTTGTCCGACCTGCACAGCTCCGCGCAGAATCTCACCTGGTCGTTCAACCGCGCGCATCCGTTCTTCGATCAGATCCCGCTCACCTTCTCATATTCGTGGGCGCACAGTCGGCAGCAATATCGTGGCATGGCGGTAGCCGACGATCCGTACACCGCGGTGTGGGGGTCGGGGAATTTCCCCACGCACTCGTTTTCGCTCAACACGTATTTCAACATCAAGTGGCTCACCGTGAGCGCCTTCGTGACGCTCAACTCCGGGACACGGTACACGCCGGTGGTGGCCGGCGATGTCAACGGTGACGGGATGTCGGGGGACCGCGCGTTCGTCTTCAATCCCACCAGTGCGAGCGATCCCGTGTTGGCGTCGCAGATGGCGTCGCTGCTGACCGGTACCACGTCGTTGGCGCGCAAATGTCTGGAACGCAATCTGGGGCGGTTGGCTGGACTCAACAGCTGCGAGTCTGGGTGGGTGGTGCAACCCAACATCAACTTCGGCATCGTCGATCCCACCAAGAACATCTCGTTCACCGACCGTGTTCGCTTCCGTCTCGTAACGCAAAATGCGCTCTCCGCGGTCACGCGCATCCTGGGGCTCGAAAACACTTTCCTCGGCCGCTCCAGCTATGTCACGCCCGATCCCACGTTGTTGTACGTCACGGGATTTGATGCGACCAATCAGCGGTACACCTATCGCGTGAATCAGCAATTCGGTGATACGCGGAGCCAACAGGGGGTGCAGGCGCGCAACATTCTCCCACCGTTCCAGGTCAACCTGGTGGGCGATGTCGCCTTTGGCGGCGAGCCGCGCCGGTCGTTCGGGCAGGCACTGGGATTGGTGCCGATCAAGAAAGATTCAATGTTCACACGCGAACAGATCGTCCAACGGCTGCACGAGCTCAATGCCAACCCCGCCGATATGATTCTCGCCATGAGCGACTCCTTGTTGCTCACCGAAAAACAGGTCGCCGACATCAAACAGGCGAGCGCGTCGTTCATGACCAAGTTCGACGATCTCATGAGTCCCGTGGCCGACTACGTCGAAGCCAAAGGGCGCAAGGCCGACGACCGCGAACTCATGAAGCGCATCGGCAAGGCGCAGGGTGAAGTACAGGCCGCCATGCTGGCGGAGCTCAAGCGCATGGCCGACTCGCTTACCGACCAACAGCGCCAACGTCTCCCAGCCTCTATCCAGACGCTCCTGACGGTCCAACAAAACGGGTAGCTATCGAACGATTGCGCATGGCGCGCTCCCTTGGAGGCGTCCGACATTCGTTCGACCGTGCCGCGTCGGCATTGCACGCCCTCCCACCTAGGGGAGCGGCGTGCTTTTTGCTTTTCCTAAATCGTTTCTCGGCGCTCTCTCCCCTCAATTTTTCGTCCGCATGCTCCCCACTCGCATTGATATTCCCGCCAAGACGCGGATTGCCCTGTGCGCGCTCTTGAACGAGCGTCTCGCCGACGCCATCGACCTGCAGACGCAGTGCAAACAAGCCCACTGGACGCTGCGCGGTCCCAACTTTCATAGCCTCCATCTCCTCTTCGACAAGGTCAACGAAGATGTCGAAGACTACGTGGATCTGATCGCCGAGCGTATCGCGCAGCTGGGTGGGCAAGCACAAGGGACGGTCCAGGCGGTGGTGCAGAGCTCGTCACTCGCGCCGTACCCGCTCGATCTCATCGACGTCACGGGGCACATCACCGCGCTGTCCAACGCGCTCGGGACCTTTGCCAATCTCGTTCGCAAGGCGATCGATCAGACCGACAAAATGGGTGATGCCGGGACCTCCGACATGTTCACCGAGATCGGCCGCGGCCTCGACTCATGGCTCTGGATGGTGGAGTCGCACCTGATCGACGGTAGCGATAACCAAGGGACGTTTCCGGTTGGCCGCGTGGGCACGACGGCCGGTCGGAATGGCGGCCGCACGGGCACTAAAGCCAACGGAAAACGATAGGATCTGTGCCGGACACCGAGGATTCAAAATTTGAACAGTTCGGCAGCGTTTTTGCGCTGCCGAAGCGTATGCTGGACGCGCCGTCTGAACACTCGTTCAATGAATCCTCGGCAGATTTCAACTCCATGCGCGTATCGGTCAGGCCGCCCCTGAACGACACGGCGCCGGAGCCTGACGGGGACGAAACGCTGCGACAGCGGCTGGAGCAGCTCTCCTCCGTGCTCCAGCGTCGCATCGAGGAGATCGAGACCATCTTCGATGTCGTCCCCATTGGGCTCGGGATCGCTGACGACGCGCAGTGTCATACCATTCGGGCAAACCCGGCGTTGGCCCACATGTTGGGGGTGGAGGCTGGGAGCAATGTCTCCACCTCGTCGTCGTTCGCCTCCGAGTTGCCGTTCCGCTACATGCGCGAAGGGGTGGAGGTCGCACCGGACGATCTGCCGATGCAGCGCGCGGCACGGCGTGGCGAAGACGTCGAGATGACGCTCGACGTCGAGGTGACCGACGGGCGCGTCCTCACCCTGTGGCACGCCGCGCGGCCGCTCTACGACGTACACGGCGAGTTGGTTGGGAGCGTGGTGGCGGTAACCGACATCACCGACCAGACGCGCGATGCGCGCATCGCGAAATTTGTCATGCGCGCCAGCGAAGTGTTGGCGAGTCCGTTCGACCTGCGCAAGACGCTCACGACGCTGGGACGTCTCAGCGTGCCGCACATGGCCGATCTGTACTCGGTGGATTTGCTGAACGACGCGGGGGAAGTGGAGCGTGTGACGTCGCGCATGTTGAGCGACGCGAATGGCGGCGGCACCGTGATGCCGCCCATCGCGCCCTTGCACGAGATGCCGGAGCATCCGGCCAACGACGTGTTGCGTACGGGTGTCCCATTTTTCGTGGACGGCCGGGACGGGGCGGTCGCCGAGCGGCTCACGCAACGCGCCAATGTGCTCGCGCAGTGGCGTGCATTGCATTTGCGCTCGCTCATGATCGTCCCCATGGAAGTGCGCGGCAAAATGTTGGGGGTCATGACGTTCGCTACCACGAGCGCGCGCCGCCGATTCGACCGGCGCGATCTGGCCGCCGCGGTGGAGATCGCGCGGCGCGCCGCGACGTCGGTGGACAACGCGCGCCTGCTCGAAACCGCCGAGCGGTCGATGGACGACGCCAATCGCGCGAACCGGACCAAGAGCGACTTTTTGGCGGCGATGTCGCACGAGCTGCGCACACCGCTCAACGCCATCGCGGGCTATTGCCAGCTCATGCTTTTGGGGCTGCGGGGCGAGCTCACGGGAGAACAGCGCGACGATCTGGTACGGATCGAGCAGAACCAACGGCACTTGCTGGGACTCATCAATTCGATCCTCAACTTCGCCAAGCTCGACGCGGGGATCGTGCAGTACGATCTGCAACCGCACTCCGTGTGCGATCTGCTCGATAGCGTGGAGCCGATGATTGGGCCGCAGATGCTCGCCAAGGGGCTGCAATACGTGCAGGCGCCATTCGACGATGTCCAGGTCCGCGTGGACATCGACAAGACGCGGCAGATTCTGCTCAACTTGTTGTCCAACGCGGTGAAGTTTACGCCAGCGGGGGGAACCGTCACCATCGGCTGTACCACCGAAGCGCCGTTCGCGACGATCTACGTGCGCGATACGGGGTCAGGGATCGTGCGCGAAAAGCTCCCGCACGTGTTCGAGCCGTTCGTGCAGGTGGGGCGCACGTTGTCCACCGTGCACGAAGGAGTGGGGTTGGGGCTCGCCATCAGCCGAGACCTGGCGCGTGGCATGGGGGGCGATGTGACCGTGGCGAGCGAAGTGGGGCACGGCTCGCTCTTTTCCATCGCGCTCCCGCTCGCGCCAACGTCCTGACGGCGTTCCTGCTATAACCTGGTCGGGACCCCGCATTCGAGCGCGGGTATTCGCGCGACGACTCTACGGTCGCACGGACGTCAGGGACTCGCTTGGCAGCTCGATCACGGTTTCGGTTGCCGTGCGGGACAGTGTCCCCCGTTGTGCCGCGATGCTGCGTTGCGCGAGGCGAAGCTCGAGTGTTCTCGCCGCGCTCCCAGTCACCCAAGCGGCATGTTCGATGATCAAGCCTAGCTGTCCCGACTTTCCTTCGAGACTGATCACGCGGACATCACCACCAGGCACGGTGTGCGCAACCGCGTCGACGAGCAGCGCGGTCAGGGCGGCTTGTACCTGTGTTGCGTCGACCACGACGCGAGGGAGCGTGGGTGGAAGATCGACGGCGAGCGTGACGTGCGCCGCACTCGCGCGCGCGCGTGCGATGGCCAGCCCCGGCTCGAGGAGCTCCGTGACCCCCACCGGGTGACGCGTGACGACTGTCGCGCCTCGATCCAGCGCGAGCAGCGCTCGGAACCGGCGCACGTCGGCGTCAGCCACATCCAGGGCTTGATGTGCGGCGGTGAGCATTTCTTCCTGATTCTCGTTCAACGTCCCGAAGGGACTGGTGAGTAGCACGTGCACCGGGAGCTCGGCGTTCTCGAGCAGTGTCGCCATGGCGCGCGCCACCTCATCGAGCAGGGCGGTGTACTCCACCTCGCGCGCCTCGGCGTCGCGGGCGCGCTGTTCACCCGCCTCGCTCGCGCGGTGGGCGGCGTCGTGC
>Ga0105237_10002238_pt1 | contig 24156 bp, 21 predicted proteins | sample KBSC24metaG_FD_81520 | JGI IMG/M metagenome (GOLD analysis project Ga0105237, IMG submission 81520) | Corn rhizosphere microbial communities from Kellogg Biological Station, Michigan, USA - KBS C2-4 metaG | ecosystem: Host-associated > Plants > Roots > Rhizosphere > Soil | place: Michigan, USA...
ACAGTCTCATGTCAAAGAGCGACAAACTAAACCAAAGAGGCGCTGCGGCGTCACGCTCAGAGTGTGTTCAAAAAACTCTTGACAGCGAACGACGCCTCATAGATGACCGTATCCAACAATGATTTTCGACTTTTGAGGCAGAGGGAATGACGGGCTTACGGCAGCGTCTTCGTCGCTTCGAGCAACTGTTCCGGTAGCGCGTGCTTGAAGAAGTTCCCGGTCACCATGCGCCACCGCACTGTGCCGGACGGATCTATCAAGAACTCCGCGGGACGCGCAATGTCGGCGCCGCTGGCCAACTCTTTCGCGTGAACCAGATCGTAGCGACGAATCGTCTCGAGTTTCGGATCCGAGAGAAAAGTAAATGTGTATCCGGCCTGTTCAATCATATGAAGGCGAGTCTTCTCAGTCGTATCAACACTGATCCCCACGACACGGATTCCAGCCTCGATGAACTTGTCCAGATTCTTTTCAACACCCCGCAACTCGGAGTGACAGTTCGCTCACCAATACCCGCGATAGAAAATCAGCAGCACACCTCTCGGCGGCTTGTTGTTAACCGGCTCCGTTAACAACTGTGCCAGCGTCACCGGCCGATCGTTCGAATCGGTGAGTGTGAATTCTGGCGCTTTCTGTCCAACCTGTGGCGCTCCAGTCGATGGAGGCAGCCACGAGCCCATGACAAAGATCATAAAAAGCAGCGCTGCGAGTAGTAACACTCCAAACGCTGCCGCCAGAGAGCTGAAGATCTTTGAGACGATTCGCTTCTCAGGTTTGAAAGCACGCCGCAGCCCGAAAAACAAAAACACAAACGCGATCGCGAACAGGACCAGATTGGCCCATGGAAATTCACGCGTCGTCGACCACGTTACAAATACAAACGGGTAGCTAAATGCCGCAACCAGGCTGAGGACAAAGCCGGTCCAGATCTGCCAATTTATTCTCTTCATGAATTTATCTGCATTGGACGGCGTTACGAGGCGTCGACCTCGGCGTATATACGTTCATGAAGCGAATATGGTTTAGGCGTAAACCAAGCACTCGTCAGCTCGCCGTTACACTGGCTTTCCGCGCGCGTCGTAGTCTCCATAGTCCGCGCACCGAGAGTATGACGGAGAAAAACGCAGTCACGCCGAGCGCTATGAGCGTCCACACCCAGAACAACTTTCCGCCGGAATTCACGATCCTGCCGCCGACAAGCCCCGCTCCCCTCATGTGTGCCAGCGGCATGACCGAACCAAGCAGCGACCCGAGGAGGACGATGATGTACCCCGATCGCCGTCCGGTGAGCACCAGCGTTCCGTACAGCCAGACCACGAACATAAGTATCCCGCTTACGTGCCTGAATCCTCCCGGCTCGAACCCGCGCACGATGTCATCCGACAGGTGAAATGTAGCCAGGAGAATCGAGATCAGAGACGTGACGGTTAACACAACGCTTTCGTTCGTTTTGATATTTTCCATGGACCGGCATTCTCTAATCTTTGAACGCTCAAGTCTTCACACACTGTAACTAGATTGTAAAAAGTTGTCTGCGGACGAGGTTTATTCCACGAAGCGATAGCCGATTCGATGAACGGTGATGATGTGTTGCGGTTCGGATGGGTTAGGCTCGATCTTCTGCCGCAGCCTCGCGATATGGTTATCAACCGTGCGCGTAACCGGGCTGCTGTCGTACCCCCAAACTTCGTCGAGCAACTGATCGCGCGTGACGATCTCACCTCGACGGCGAATGAGGTAACGCAGGATCTCAAATTCGCGGGCTGAAAGATCTAATGCTTGACCGCGTTTGCGCGCCACGAACTTTTTAAAATTCAACTCGACGTCGCCAAATGTAAAAATTTCTAATTCGACAACTTGTTTCGCAGCTCTTCGCAGGTGGGCCCTGATTCGCGCGAGCAGTTCCTTAATGCTAAATGGTTTCGTCACGTAATCATCTGCGCCAACTTCCAGCCCGACCACCTTGTCAATTTCCTGACTCCGAGCCGTCAGCATCAGAATTGGCGTCTCGATCCCGCGCGTGCGCAGAGTTCGGCACACGTCGATTCCACTCATCAAAGGCAACATCACGTCGAGCAGAATGATGTCGACTTTCTCCGTCGAAGCCTTTTGTAGTCCTTCTTTTCCATCCCGCGCCACGGACACCTCGTAGCCCTCATACTCACAGCTATCTTTCAGCCCCAGGACCATGTTGGGTTCGTCTTCGATTATCAGCACTTTCACCAACTTAGTTTTCTCCTAAGGTTACGCGTTGTTCGCCAGCGGAAGGAGGATCGTAAAACGACTTCCCTTCCCGACGTCACTTTCGACCGAGATGGTTCCGTGATGAGCTTCGATAATATGCTGCACCAGAGACAAGCCGAGTCCGCTGCCCTTTACATCATGGACCAGTCCGTTGCCCACACGGTAAAACTTCTCGAAAACCTTTGCCTGTTCAGCGCGCGGAATTCCAATGCCGTGGTCTGCTATTTCGATCGACAGATCAGCGCCGCGCTTTTCCGTTGTGATCGAAAGCTGCTTCTCGTCGCGTGAATACTTAATGGCGTTATCAACCAGATTTGAGATAGCTTGGGCCATCGCATCGCGATCAATTAAGACAGGCGGCAGATCAGGTTGGATGTTTGTTTGAACGTCAAAACCTGAATTGACGATCTGATAGCGATAGCTGGAAAGCACACTCTCAATCACTTCTGCGATATCAGCATCGGCGAAATCATACGTCTTCCGTCCGGCTTCGATCTTCGAGAAGTCGAGAATATTATCGATCACCTTGTTCAAACGGAGGCTTTCGTGTCGGATGATCCGGTAATACTCCGTCCTCTTCTCTTCATTCTTAACGCGACCGAGTTCGAGGATTTCGGAAAAGAGGCTGAGCAGCGATAGCGGGGTCTTTAGTTCATGTGAAACGTTGGCGACGAAATTTGATTTTGCCTGCGCGAGACGCGCCTCGCGATCGGTGGCCCGGATCGTCAGTGTCATGCCACCGATTAAGAACACGAGCACGAGAATAGTTGCACCCGCACTATGCAAGAAACTGTTGCGCGCGAGTGCATCGATATTCGTATTCTTCAGGCCGACTGCTGCTTTCCAAGTGGAGAACGGATGATCAAGGTTGGTTTCGAAAAAATATCCACCTTCGGCCTCCGCGTTTGAATAAATTAAGCGGCCGGTCTGATCGCTAATCGTGATCGCCAGGTCTGATGATGAGGCACTGCTCCCATGATATCTGCCCATCGTCTTAGCGATACTGCCGGCAATCAAGTCATCGCTGACAAAAAGGTCTTTTAATAAGACTCCCGCGAAACTGCGCTGCGCAACCGATAAATCGATCAACGGATAAAACAGATACGTTCCTTGACGCACATAAATCGTCGGCGGATATGAAGAGGACTGATGCAGGAACAGATACTTGCTCTTACCGTCAAGAGAACTTTGAGCCATCCGCGCTTTGTCATATAGATATAGAATATCGGACTGCCTGCGCGTGAATGCGGCCGGAGCAATTTTCACAAACTTGTCGGAATAAACATACGTATAAGTCTCTTGCTCATCGCGGGAGTAGCCGTAGACAAAAATCTCTTCGATCTCGTTGTGAGAACGCTTTACGTCCGCAAAATATTTTTCGAACTCTTCCGCAGCTTTAGAGGACTGGCGGTCGATGTTGTCGATGGGGTTCAAAGTTTGAGCGGCAATGTCTTCCAGACGTCGTTTCATTTGCTGCTCTACAATGGGTAATCCCTGTCGCAGGTTGTCCTTGAATGCGCCCTTGGTTTTGTTCTGGAGTTCCAGGAGTGAGCGATACTGCATATAAGTCAACACCAGAACGGGCAGTAATACGCCAACTGAGGCGAGTATCGTCAGCTTTTTTCGCAGCGAGAGTTTTCTGATCGCATCTCGGAACACACCAGGCGAGAGCATAGATCGAGATTCTACAGAAAGTTGCCACTCTTCGTACCGGAATTGTAAAAAGTTGTCACCGCCGGCGGATCTCCGCTCAAAGCGTTCTGAGAATTCAGAGCAGGGAGTTCTAATTGCCTATAACAAACGAGTATTCCTCGGCCGGACTCAGAGTATGGTCGCCCGCAATGCCCCTCAGGTGTACCTGATATTGTCCTCGGCTAAGGATGTGGGTGGGAAGCCTTACTCGAATGAGATTCTGACCATCACTTTCCGCTTCGAGATTGCGAATCGTAAACGACTCATGACCATCAAGCCGGCGAATTTCTGCCTCGTACGTGGGATAGCGTTCCTTCTGAATCCAGGGAAGACGTAGCTCAACAATGCGAATGCCTGGGAGTGGATTTACCTTCGTTTGCGGCTCGACATTTCTGACCGTCACAGGTCTCAATTCCTGAGAAATCATTTGCGGGGGAACTTCGCGCAGGCTCGCAGGAGCATTAAGCTGGGCCAGCTCCTGCTCGGCTGCCAAATGCTTTCGTTGTTCCCGCTGGCTATTTAGCCACACGATTGCAAGTACGATCGCAATTACAACCGCTAATGCGATCGAAAAAACAAATGCGGGTTTGACGCGTAGTCGTGGCCGCAGTTGACCCTGAGTTGAGACTGTAGCTACAACTGGTTGAGGTGTCCTTGCTTCTTTAGCTGCCCAATCCTTTATCGACCTTGTGATTTTGAGCTGACGTTGTTGTTCGTCAGTTTGAGCATAACGCGAAACGAATGTCTTCTTATCTTGCTGGCTGAGGTTATCTTCCAGATAGTCCTCGATCAGGTCCTGTTCGATGACGAGCACTCTCTCCCTGGTCAGAGGATCTGTTAAAAAAAGACTCTCAACACGCTCTCTTGCGTCGTCATCAAGCCTGCCCAACAAAAACTCACGCACCAGGGCGTCAGTCACCATTTCTTCCTTCATGGGCCATACTCCAGACGTCGCCATTCAATTACAATGAAAAATCGCGCAATCCGTTTCATTTTCTGTTGGCCTTATATTCAAGACATCGTTCAATACATTCCTGGAGAGATAAGCGAATTCGGTAAACTTTAACTCGCAGGGTGTTTACGGATATCCCGAGTTGCTGCGCCAGTTCACTGCGGTTATCGATCTTAGCCTGCTTTTCTTCAGCGTAGTAGGCGACGATCAGCTTGCGATTTTCAGGGCTGAGTTTTTGCAAACATGATTGTAGACATTCTTCCATATCTGCCGTGTTATCTTCCTCGATTTTAGTGATTCCCGGCTCCGGGAAATCAGCATCATCTAAAGAAACTTGAGTCTTAACCTTCTTGAAGCTCTCCTTGACGAGATTGTTCGCAACGGCGCGAAAATAAAGTCGCGGATCGCCTTCATAGGTCGACCTCACGTCGTGTACTTTCTTTGCAACTCGATCGAAGACTTCATCCGTCAATCCTTCAGGATCGCTGCATGCTCTCCACTTGAATATGTTTGCGAGATCGTGACGAAGCTGAACGTACATAGTCGCAGCGACCTCACGATCAGGATCAAGCCAGGCGAGAATCTCCTCGAAGCTTTCGGGTGGGATTGCCGAATTTCGGGCCATTAACTCGTGGTATTCCGTTAAGTGAACTGCTGTGGGGGAATTCGCCGCTTTCGTTTTTGCAGAATCAGCAGGGCGGCTGCAATCAGAATCGGCAAGAACAAGAGGGCTAAAGCAGGACGCAGCCATCCATGTCGGTCAACAGTAATACGGTTCGTGTACTCACCTTGCAATACAAATCCGGCCCAATAGTAGGGTGCGCTCCACTGCTTGTCATGCATCATCTTCAGCTTAGCTGATCGAAGTGCCGCAGACGGAGTCATCCCTTTCTGCAACATGCCTTCATAAAACTCACCCATTAGAGTGGCGGTAGCGCGGTCGTCTACTTTCCAAAGGCTCGCAACAACACTATTCGCACCCGCAGATATGAAACTATGCGTCAGACCTACCAGTCCTTCCCCTTTTATGTCTTTTCCTAAGGCAGTCTGGCATGCACTCAAAACAATTAACTGAGCGGACAGATCCAAACTGTAAATATCGGGCAGCGTCATCAAGCCGTTTTTCTTAACGCCGTTACGATCTATCGTTGTCAGAACAATCCCGGACAGTTCGGGGTGTTGGCTATCAAGAAAGCCGTGAGTCGCAAAGTGGATGATCTGCGCGCGACTGATTTCAGGACTCATAGCGGTTTCGCGGCTTGCGTCAAAACCGTTAGCCACTATCGTTGTGCCCGAGGGCGCCACCGCAGAAATCGCATCCGACTCTTCTGAAGCATGAGCGAGACGGGCGAGCGTTAGTTTTTCACTCGTCTGTTGCGCATCCGGCGCAGCCTTGGCAGATGCAGGAGATAATATATTGCTCTGCACCCTCTCATCACTTACGTCGAAAACCGGATCCGCAACGATCGCCACGAGTTTGCCAGTTGAACCCTTATCCTTTTGTGCGCTGCGGATGGCAATCAGTGTCGAAGCAGATGGCAACACGACGAGTTCATTCGTTTCTATTAAAGTTGACGAACTAGCTGTTTGCGCTGATGGTACTGGCAATGCTTCGAAAGGGACGTACTGCAATGCTCCTTCTGTTACTAACACGAGTCTTCGTGTTCCAAGTCGCTCGGCCACCGGGCCCAGTAGCATGCGGCTCAAATTGCTTGCCTTTTCAGGATAAACTCTTTCCGCGGCTTCAACTTTGGCTTGATAGTCATTACCGTTTTTATCACCGCTTCCCTGTCGTGCGGTAACCACATTATAGAGTTCGCCTGCGGCGTCTTCGATAACCTTGCGCGGCGGCAACTCATAACTGTCGATCGAGTTGGATGTTACGGCCCACAAATAACTGTGCTCATCCCCCAGGGCATACTCCAGTAGCATCGTGTCACTATCACTCAGCGCCTGCTGGATCGGTCCTGCGTGCTGCGGTACGAACTTTTCAAATGCAAATAGCCGAGGATTCTGTTCTCTCAGCTGAGTCTGAACCGTCTGATACTCTAATTTCAGTTCGGCAATCTGATCGGCCACCTCAGCGCTCTCGTTTCCGCTCAAAGAGAGATTCATTAGATATTCAGCCTGCGATTGAAGTAATACTCTCAACCTCCGCTCATGGTCCACCAGTTCCTTCGCAACTCCTTCACGGATATTGGCTCGCGATTCACTGAGAAGATCGATAAGTAGCCGGGCCCGAGCGTTCTCACTTACAAAGAAAGCTTCAGCGGCAAAACCCTCTCCCGGTCTGAGTCGATCAAGTTGCATCAAAATATCTATACACAAGTCGTAATGCTTTCTGACTCCGGAAAAGTATGAGGCGCGGAAGTCGGGGCTTCCGACGTTCGCGCGCACATCTTCGATCAGTTTGAGAGATCGTTTAATCAAAGATAGGGCCGGGTCATCAGATCCAAGGGCATGATTAGCGCGCGCGAGGTTATAAAGCGTCGTCAGCAGAATTCCGTTGTCGCCCATCTTCTCGCTAAAGGGAAATGCTTGACGGTATACGTCTAATGCTTCTCGTTTTTTCCCGATCTGAAAAAAGAAGTCACCCAGTGCGTTCAAGGTCATCGCTTGTCCGCGGAGATCGCCAATGCTCTTGTAGAATTCCTGCGATTTCTGGTACTGCTTCAATGCTAATTCATAACGACCCTGAGCGGCATGGATAGTCGCAATCTCGTTAAGCACAAACGCTTCAATTCGGCGCTTTCCCGCAGTGCGGCTCAACGTCAAGCAGCTCTCATAATTTACAAGTGCTCGATCAGGCTTGCCGCTGAGATACTGTGCCAGGGCCACAAGGAACGTCGAGAGAGACGTCCCATCCAAACACCCAATATTCTGGAAGAGTTTCAAGGCGCGCTCATAGTATGAGATTGCGCTCGAATACTCCTTCAAGTTCTGATGATCCTGGCCTAATGCATTAAGTGCGATGGCTTCGCTATGCTGATCTCCAATGGCGCGAAAGATTTCTTTCGCCTCAATATACAACTGGATTGCGCGGTTCTCATCCGTCCTGGAAGAATCCGGTAGTCCCATCGCTGTAAGCGCGAGCCATTCGCCGCGTGTGTTGTTTGTTTCGCGATATAGTTGCAGGGCTCGAGAAATTTCTGGCAGTGCTCTCTCGGGTCCGCCTATGCTTCCGGCTATGTAGCTCTTGAAGAGATGCACTTTTGCTTCAACGTCGCGATTATCCTGAAGGAGGTTGAGTGCACTCTCAAGTTGCTTCGACGCCTCCACGAAGTCTCCTGTTGAGTAACTCACTTCAGCCAGGTTGCTGAGTGCCTCTCCGTAAGCATTCCTCGCAGCGGCAGTTCGATCTGCGGCATGTTGTTCGAAAAGGTGCAGTGCTTTGTTTAACTGCACCTGGGCCAATTCGTTATTTCCAATGTAAGACTGTACCAGACCCATCCCGCTTAGTGCCCTGGCTTGCGCCAGCCAGTCACCACTCTTTTGAGCGAGCACTTCAACGGTCCGATATCTTTCGAGCGCTTGCTTATATTCGCAGATAACAAAATGGACGTCGCCGGATTTCAATGTCGCATCGGAAGCGTTCGAAAGATCTGAAATGGAGGTCCAAAGCAACGCGGCTTCGTCATAGAGGTGTATCGCTTCTCGGAGAGAAGCTTCCTTCCAGCTTGCGCGCAGCGCGTCGGCACGGTCCAATGCCTGTCGAGCCTCGCCGTCGCGTCGGTCTGTTGGCTGAGCCGTTGTTGAAGGCTGCACCCTTAAACTATTCGTCGACGTTTTACTCAAGGTCGATGCGGTTTCTTGTAGATAGAAGACTGCTGTTAGCACGGCGATCCGGAAGCATATGTGCAGTATGCTCAACAGGGCTTGTGTTTTGAGGCTGCGTCTTTTCCTCGGTTGCATTGGGAGCCGAGTTTCCTTAATGGAAATCAATCGTGAGACCTGCTTTACGGCGAGCACTCGCTTACGTCGTCAGTGGGATCTTAGACGGACGATCTATTTATCACGTCTTTCTTAGAGTTTCAACGAATGATCTGATCGAGGAGAAGGCAGCAATGAGCTGCCTTCTCCAGGAACAAGCGAGACGTTGGATTATCGACCATCTCGGAGCGCGTGACCATGACGACCTGAGGTTCCGGACCTGTTAGAGCCTTCTCTCCAATCAATCAAGACCCCAAATCTGGTACCAGCCGCCTTGTGATCGGATTTGCGAAGAGCACTGGTCATCGTTTCGCGATTCCCTGCCGAATCCTTTTCGATCTCTTGCTGTTGTGCGTGTTTATTAACGGGCATTTCTTTCTCCTCTCAAGGTGCATGATGCGCGCAGTCACCAGGCACAGTTTCACCAGGTCGGACGTGATTCGTCGCTCGAGCGAATCGCGCCTGCGTGCCAACCCTTCTTTATCGTCAGACAAAAACGGTTTCCTGAATGGTTTTGATTAATGTGACTTGACAACGGAATCTCGTCGCTGATTTCAACACCATAGTCCGCTCGGTCGCACTGCGTTTCACAGTTCGATCGATATCAAGGCGTGGAAACGAATCTTTATCAACCCCGTCCCGAACGAAAAGTTCGATTCCGCGCGACCGAGGTATCTTCGTCAACGCAAGCTCCGCTTTAGCCGACTCGAATGCGTCTCTGATAGATTTCCCGAATCCAAGCGCGCGATAAAATGCGCCGGCGAAGGCCACGCTCGCCTTGTCTCCTATTGGTCTCGCAGCGCCGATGGAATAATCGACCACTTCAGAGATAGACCGCGCCTGCTCCTTAGTGAAACAAGCATTAAGTAGAACCAGTCGAACATGGCTGTTATAGAGGGCGAATACGTCTGTGAGTCCCTGTTGGTCGACGGTTTTACCTCGACCATGTGGGCCGGCAAGAATGATTCTGTGTTGCTTGCTTCCATGTCCGCTGAAGTGAATGATGTGTGGCTGGTAAGTCAGGAACAGGCGCTGCAGATCGCCTGGTTGTGTGGCTGGATGTTTGTAAAGCTGGAACTGGTCGCGGTATGGACCTTCATGAATCCGTTTATCAATCTCTCTGGCTTCTTCATCCACCAGAATCCGGCTGTTGGTCCACGGACTTGCGGCGATAAATAGTATGCGGGTCTTTTGCGTCATTCTGTCCTCCTGCTATGGAGGGCGCAGAAATGAGCCAGATCTCCTCATGCCAAAAAATTGCGCGTTTGGGACTCCGAAAAGCACAATTATCGATACTTAAATTGGGCCAATGTAACCAACAAATCGCCCTTCCCGCGCGCGATAGCTTTTTGGGTAGCTTTGTAATGATAAACCGTTACGTCCGCCTCGAGTTCCTTCATCCGCAGAAACTCTTTGACTGCCACCAGGGTCTCGCCAGTTAATCCTCCACGAGGTTGCGTGAGAGCTTCAGTCTTGGCAGACTCCAGTTGACTAACGGGTAATACTGCCCAAACGATCCAGAAATTCTCATTGCCTGGCGGACCTCTGAAACTAAACCATTCGGATTGAATCGTCTGATTTGCGCCAACGTTGGCTAAACCACTGTTAGTTGCAGTGCTGGGGTAAATCATCCTGAAGCTGGTATCAGTTTGCGACTCGGGTGGTCCTTCATTGAATATATAAAAATAACCGGGCTCTGAACTCAGGACGCTTAGCTGGAACTTGTCGTCTCTCGCAAATGTCTCCTCGCCATTTGACGTGAATGGTTCCTTAAATTCTTGTCCCGCGCGCATCTGTTGAACTGTGAGCCAGTAAGTGAATGACCGCGGGGTCGGGGGTTTGTGTCTTTTGAAATATATATAAAGGCCGTATGACAGCACCGCAAGAATCATTAAACCGCCAACAACCTTTGCCCATTTCTGAGTAGGACCGCGAGGCTTATGTATAACCAACAATGCACTCGCCAGCTCATCAGCAAATTTGCCTGCTGTTTGGTATCGCGCTCTAGGCTCAAACTTCAATGCGCGGATTATGGCGCCGTCTGCCGTTGCGGATAGATTTTCCCGAAGCTGCATAGGCCTGAAACGCGCACCTGCGCGCTGCAATTCCAGCAGATGCGATGCCGAGGTTGGATTGAATGGCCGGTGGCCCGTAACCATTTCGTATGCAACTACTCCCATTGAGTAGATATCGCTCGCTGCGGTAATTTTTTCGCCGCGCAACTGCTCTGGAGACATGTATCGCAGGGTTCCGGCTGATGCACCGTCAGTTGTGGTAGAAGCGATAAGTGAATCTTTAACCTTTGCAATGCCGAAGTCGATGAGCACAGCCGAATCTGTCCCGCTCCTAATGATGATGTTTTCGGGTTTCAGATCGCGATGGAAAATGCCTTTCTCGTGAATGTGATCGAGAGCATTGCCAATCTGCTTCAGAATCGACGCTGCGCGTTCCAGCGCCATGCCTTCGCTTGGGATTTGCAAACGCAGCATCTCGCCGTCCACGTAAGGCATCACGATGTAAGGCCGGCCATCGATCAATTCGTTCGTATCCGTCACTCGAACTATCCCATGATGATCGACACGCAAGAGTGCTTCTACCTCCTGCTCAAACTTCTGCCGCGCATGTGCATCCTGAACCAATGCTTGCGAAAGAATCTTAATGACGACGGGTTGGTTTTGAAGCCGTAGATCGCGGGCGAAATAGACTTGGCTCATAACGCCACGGCTAAGCTCGCGTTCGACGAAATAGCGTTCGCCAATCGTCCTCCCTTGGAGGTCATCCGCCGCGCAACTTAAGTTGGAAACAGGATTGTCTAATAGACCACTACAACCGGCAGCTTCGAGAAGTGAAGTGACCTCTCGCAGGAGATCCGCATCGTTCGCGCACGCATTTGCGACAAATTGATCGCGCTCAGACCGAGGCAACGCTAATGCGGCATAGTAGACTTCTTGAATGCGATCCCAGCGGGGCTGGTTCATGGGCTGTCTCCCTGGGTGGAAACGAAAACAGCGAAGTAGAGATGTTTTAGCGTGCAGGGGCTTTAATCGGGCCGCATTCTATACGCGGGTGGCACCTCTGACAATGGTTACCGGTCCAAAAAATTTGGGATCACACCTTTTCACCTGTAATGGATTGGCTGCCATTCCATTACTTTGGGTTGCCGTTGCGCACAGCAGCCCCACTGACGAAGCCAATGCGTGAAATCACGGAATTACTGAAAGCGTGGAACCACGGCGATAAGCAGGCAATGGACCGACTGCTGCCTCTGGTAGATCAAGAACTAAAGAGGATCGCACATAACTACATGCGCAATGAGCGATCTGAACACATCTTGCAAACGACCGCTCTAGTCAATGAAGCCTTGATAAGACTGATTCGAGAGAACATCGATTACGAGAATCGGGGACAGTTTTATGGTTTTGTTGCCAGGCGCATGCACCAGGTCCTGGTCGATTACGCCAACAAAGAATTAGCAGCAAAGAGAGGAAAGCGGCCTGACCAGGTTGATCTGCTGGAAGTTGAAGAACAAGCCTCAGAGAAGTCTAAAGAGGTGTTGATGCTTGAAGAAGCACTGATAAAACTCGCCAAAATCGATGAACGTAAGGCAAAGATCGTCGAGTGTCGGTTTTTCATAGGTTTGAGCATTCCGGAGATCGCGGACCATTTGGGAGTGGGACACGCGACCGTTGAACGCGAGTGGAGTTTTACTCGCTCGTGGCTGCAACGTGAAATGACCGGAGAAGAACCCGCGAGTGAGTGAGGAAAGCGAAATGCATAATCCCGAACAAGTAGCGACGGATTTCGCGGAAAAGTTAGCGTCAAAAAATCGGCATGTCATGTTTTTGCTGGGTGCGGGCGCAAGCTGTGCGGCAGGGCTACTTGCACTGAACGAACTCAAAACGGCGGTTGAGAATCGGTTGAGCGATGCAGACAAGCCGGGGTATCAACACCTCGGAGCCAACCGAAACATAGAAGAGATTCTCTCTCACCTGCGCCTAATTACTGAAGTGCTTAGCGGAAGTGGTGGTTTGTTAGATGGTTTCACAACCGATACCGCAAAGGAATTGGATAAGAAAATCTGCGCGGCAATCTCAACTACTATTCAACAGGCAGGTGTATCACTTGATGCGCACTTGCGATTCGCACAGTGGTGTGCCCAGTCGCAGCATATAAGACCACTCGAAGTATTTACGACCAACTACGATAACTTAATTGAACAAGGCTTCGAACAAATCGGGGTACCGTATTTCGATGGCTTTGCGGGAACATATGAAGGATTGTTCAGACCGGATCTGGTCGATAGCACGGATGGAAGAGATGATGTTACGCCACCTCCGGGTTGGGTGCGGGTGTGGAAGTTGCACGGTTCAATATCATGGAGCCGAGTTGCGCGGCGAGGACGATCCGTAATCGTCAGGAGCCCCACACCCTGTGAGGCTCTTGCCATTTATCCCTCACTTCAAAAATACGAAGAGTCAAGACGTTTGCCTTTTGTTGTTCTAAGTGACCGATTGCGACGCGCGTTGGCGGTTCCCGAAACCACTTGTGTGGTCTCAGGCTACTCATTTGGCGACCAGCATATTAACGATCTCCTCTATGACGCAGCTCAGTTTTACCCATCATCGGAGATCGTAGTTTTTTGCTATTCGGACATTCCGACGCACTTGGTTGATCGTGCCAGGACGCTTCCCAATCTGACCGTTTGTGCACCTTCAAGAGCAATCATCGGCGGAGTGGAAAATCCCTGGCAAACCTATGCCGACGACACCGCATTTTGGAAGGCCGGAACATTTACCTTGGGCGATTTCGCTCGTCTAACACAATTTCTACTGATTAATACCAAGCCCGGTATGGAACCGTTTCTTCCTGGAGGAAGGTCGACCTAAATGATGGCACGGGTTCTCACATCTCAGTCTGGTCGTCGCGATCCAACCCTTATCGGGAGAGTCCAGCATGTCATGGGCTCGACTGTAACTGTCAAACTCTTGGAAGAAGTTGCAGGCAGCGCTCCATTGTACGAGGGACGTATTTACCACATCGGACAAATCGGCTCGCTGGTGACTCTCCCGCAAGGACCAATTAGATTAATTGCGGCCGTTACGATGCTCGGCATCTCAGAACTTACCACACCGCCAGAACCAGTGATGGTTCCCCAACAAGGCGAGCGCTGGCTCAAGGTCCAACTGCTGGGCGAACTAGACGCCCTCGGAAAGTTCCAACGCGGTGTGAGCATCTTTCCATCCCTGGACGACGAAGTTCGATTTGCTACTTCCCAAGAACTCGATGCCATGTACCCTCCCGAAACGGAGGGCTATATCGCAATCGGCAGATTGTCTACATCACGTAGTCATATTCTTAGATTAAATCTGGCAAGACTTGTTACTCGGCATACGGCAGTTCTTGGTTCGACTGGCTCAGGCAAATCGAGCACCGTAGCAAGAATTATTCAATCAATTTTGGACCACAGATACGAACGAGCAAATATAATCATTATCGATCCTCATGGTGAGTATGAGGCCGCATTTGGCGACAATGCGAGTGTAATGTCGTTTGATGGTGAAGGCGCCGCTGCACTGTCCATTCCTTATTGGTCGCTCGGATTGGACGATGTGCTCAGCGCGTATATGGGTGGGGGATCCGTTAATCAGAACGTCCGCAATAAGATTAGTGAATTAATACTCGAGAAACGTAAAGAATTTCTGCAGGCAGCAGGTTGGCAGGCTCCTTCTCCCGACGATATCACCGTTGATACACCCATTCCTTACGACATTAGAGAGGTTTGGTACAAGCTCGATTTCTTTAATCGCGCAGTCGTGAGAGGAAACAAAATCTCTGATGATTACGCTTTAATAAACCCGGGAGACGCAAGGACCCTTGTAAAAGCTGAGTTCGAGCCATACGGGCCGGGAAGTCGGTTTCAAAACACGTTTTACGGTCAGTACAGGCCATTACCTGACAGAATGGTAGTACGACTCAAGGACCCCAGATTTCAATTCCTCTCCAGAGATTTTCCAGATCCTACTGCCGCAGATCCGCTGCCGGATTGTCTTGCCAGATGGCTCGGACGGAATCGGCCGATTTCCGTGCTTAATTTCAGCGGAGTGCCTTCGGAGGCTGCAGACGTGGCAATTGGTGCAGTCTTGAATTTGCTTTTTGAAATTGCTGTTGCCTGTCCACCCGACAAAGGTATCGGTCGAGCAAGGCCTGTCCTGATAGTGATAGAAGAAGCTCACCGATTTATTGGCGAGAAGGTGTCGGACACCGCGGGGGCAGCCAAAAACGCAAGTGAGAGAATTGCGCGTGAAGGAAGAAAATATGGGTTGGGTTTAATGGTTGTTAGCCAAAGACCAGCTGAGTTGTCTGAAACCGCGCTCTCTCAATGTGGAACGTTTATTTCCATGCGTCTAACGAATCCAGGAGATCAAAACAGAATCAAATCCGCATTGCCTGACACCGTAGCTAATCTAGCTGAAGCACTGCCGTCGCTGCGTACGGGGGAGGCCCTCGTAACAGGGGAGGCTATACCACTCCCAAGCCGAGTTCTGATCGACCGGCCACAGCCGGAACCTTCCGCAACCGATCCAACGTTGGGCACATGGCTGGGTGTGCCAGAAGATAATGATGTAATTGAGGCCGTTGCACGATGGCGGGGCTTACAGGACGATGGAGGTAAGGTAAATGGTTGAGATGTTTCCCGTTGCATCTTCGCGAATCACAGAGATGGGTTATGACAGCGATAATGTCACCGTTTACGTAAGGTTCACCGATGGAACTTCCTGGTGCTACATGAATGTTCCTATTGATGTGTGGGAGCAATTCGTCGCTTCATCATCAAAAGGTCGTTTCATTAAGGAGACACTTGATGGCTATCCGAATGGGCCGTCAGGACTCTGACAGCTCAATGCAATTCCGCCATAAGTTCCATCGGTACATGCAGGTTTGACACGTCGATCGCCGAGAATAGACTTCACCCCTCGCGCGTCCCAGGCCCCAGCAGTCCCTCAGCACGGCAGGTCAAAGACGCCAACACCAGAGGAAGAGGTTATCACTAATGTTTCAACTCATTCTTTTCAATGGATCAGATGATCCGGCCGCTGCAATCGTCAGCGTGGTAATTGTCTTGACCATGTGTGTCATTGGCTTGGCCATCTACTTTCTTCCAACTGGCCTAGCCATGCTGCGGAGTCATCCAAACGTTATGCCGATTTTCCTGATAAATTTCCTTCTCGGTTGGATCTGCATAGGCTGGATCGTTGCACTAGTTTGGTCGGTGACGGCCATCGACACGGACAAGAGCTATCGTTAGCAAGCAAAAAGCAAATGGGAGGTTCAAGAAGAATGCGCAATGGTATAGCAACGGCGATCCTTATTCTTGCAGTCGCTGTGACAGCAAACGGCGAGAACTCGGTGGTCCTAACCCAAAGGGCTGCGCCGCTCAAGATCACAAGGTACAAAGCCACCTACGAAGAGGAGTACAGAGGTACTTACAGCAGTCATCCGGACCAGATTAGGCATACGGTCTTCTGTCAGAATATTTCCGGGAAAGTCGTTGTAGCATACCAAATCGGGTTAGTTGCTTTCGACGCCTTTAATAATTTAATGGATAAATTCAACGGGTGGTCTATTAAAACCATTAGTATCGACGGAAGTGCCGATGGCGTGTGGACACAAAGCCCGTATGCCGCATTCTCATTCCAAGGATACGGAACAGGTGTGGCGTATGTGAATGCAGTCCGATTCGAAGACGGATCCATTTGGCGAGCAGATCTGGCTGAGGTGCTGCTCGAACTTCAGAGGTTTGAAAAAGATCTAAAGAAGGAAGATTTACAAGAAAAGAAAAAACCGTAGGGAAATGACCGCTGATTAACTGAATATCATCAATACTCGTGTTTTTTGAGGATGCTCAAATTAGCACCACTACCGCGGCGGTTTCTTCGAAATCTCCAGACAGCGCCCGGAGATCGCGAACGTGCCCGTCGCGCGGAGGGGTTTGTCAGGGAGTTGGTTGGCGAGCCAGAGGCTTTTTACGAAGTCGTCGAGCGCGAATTCGCGGAAGACTGTCTCCAGTGTCGAACTGCGCATCTCGTAGGCGGCGTGAATGGTGAAACGGTCCGTGCCGATGCGGCGGAAGATAGCCGTCGACGTTAGATCGGGTTCGTCGATCTTGCCGATGATGTTGATCGCTTCGCCAAGAATTTCAAAAGCACGAGAGCGGTCAAACTTCGCGTAACTCGACGTCAAACCCAAAAGCGTACGCGCCTTTTCGCTCGTGTTCGGAGCCTTGAGCGCCGTCTTCACGACATCTTCCAACACCTGGATTACCAGCACTGAGTCTTTGATCTTTTTCGTACTTTCAGACGCCAGCAAGTACGCCAGAAACGCGCGGTGGTCCACCCGGCCAACTTTCGGTATCAACTGCGCCGCTTCGTCGAGCCTGCCATCGCTAACCAGCTTCTGTACGCGTTTGAAGTAGAGCCAATCGAGCAACTCGCCGCGAAACTTCAAATCGCTGACTCTCTCGACAAAGCTCTCCACCCGCTCAAGCTCTTCTATACTCTTCGACGCCAAAACAGCACGCGCAATCAGTCGATCTCTCTTTTCCGGAACCTTCTCGTTTTCGATCCTGTCACCAAGCTTTTCGAGAGAAAGATCGAGATCCTGATGCCACCCCGAAATATCTGACGCTTCCCGCCTCGCATGTGCCGACAAAAAGGGTTCAATTGTTGCCAGTAGACTGATGACACGGTCCGCATAGGCCGGCTCCAAAGTCCGCAGCCCGTTCAACGCAACATAGATCTGAACTATTTCCGGCTGCGCGGCTGGACCACTTACCGGCTGCTCAGTTCTCGCCGTTGTTTCCTGTGCGCGGCGAAGAACGACGTCCATGAAAGCGCTCTGCGCAACAGCGTCTGAACTAAAATTCGGCGGCACCGTGAAAAACGTAGACTGCATCTCTGGTCCAACGACTCGATTCATCCCAAATGCATAAGCAGAGAGATACAACAGCTCGTTTACCGGTGCATTCGCGTATGCGTTCAATGCTTCCTGGTAGAACTGGTTGCTAACGCGCTGGTCCACGATCCACAACTGGAATAAAAACCGCGCCAACGCAACGGAACCGGGATACCTCAAACTCGCACGCGCAAATGTAACGGCCGTCTTCGGGTCATTTTTCAATAGCGTGGCGGCGATGTTCAGCAGCGTCTCTCCCTGATAACGGTGATCGGTGGACGCGCCTGCCTCTTCATCTTTTTCGTTCTCGTCGGCAATCGCTTTTGCAAGACGTCGCGCCCATTCGGAATCGCGTTGCGCGATGGCCCGGATCACCACCAAACGTTGGTCCGGCAAGTTCCCGGCATGAGCCTGCTGCTTTTCGCTCGACCGGAAGTCCTGAGTTGCGACTTCAAAAGCCTCTGCAAACGTGGCACGCGCCGCCGCCTGACGGTAAGGCCAAAGTAGATCCGCACCCTGCGTGAGGATCGATATGCGCGCCGCGGTATTATCAACCGTCTTTGACTGCGCGATCTGTTCCTGAATCAGAATAAACGCTTGTTCTCGATCGCAGACGGGTCGCTCAGCTTGTTTTTGAGCGACAGTGGTGGAACCGAGCAGAATGAGCGCCAGCAAAACGCGCATCAACTTCATTGGACCTCTCACAACTAAATCAATTTCCATTGGGATCGCAGGCTTCGGTGATGCAAGCATCACCCATTGACCCGCACCGTACATTCTGCGAGTCGGCGACGCACGCGTAAGCCCCGGTCTCAGCAATAAATCGGCAACTAAAACCGCACCCCTGAGCATTGGCATGAGCGTACCGCACTTTGATCTGCGTCACATTATCAGGATGCGTGAACTTCCAGGTTGGACCATCCTCGTAGACAATTTCCGTCACAGCTACCTGCACACTGAAGTCTCCCTCGAGTGTGTTTCCCTTCACGACGGGCTTCAGGATTTTCGCAAGCGAAACCGGCGACAGACGCAACTGCAAACTCTCGTCTGCCTGAAGAGCTTGCGGCAAGGCGATGAGTGGAGATTCACCCTTAGCCAATATCGTACCTGGTCCATCCTCAGTCGAGACGTACCATCCGATCTTTACGGCAGTAACTGCTTTCACAGATCGATTGCGCAACGCGACGTTCGTGAGTCCTTTATTTCCCTGCGACGTGATGCCGGTTATGCGCACAGGAAGCGAATCAAAACCTTCGGCCTGGTATAAATGGAACCCGACGGTCCAATCTCCCGCGGGCAATTGGTCTCCCTGCACTGTCTGTGTTCTCTCAAAGCCTGTAGCAACAGCCAGACAAGCAAAAAGCCCAAGAAATGCAATCATCTTGATAATAATCATTCTTCCTCCTGCACACGCCGAAGGCTGATTGCGAGGCTCAGCAAATCAGAGCCTCGCCACCAGTTAATTCAGACGCGCCGTGAAGCAATTAATCGTTCAAATGCTCGCATGCTGACGACGTGCAAGAGGTACCTTCGTTTGTACACAACTCACCGATCGCGCCCTCGCATTGATAAGCGCCGAGATCTGAATGCCACCGGCAGGATTGATTCGCACAAGCCGGCATCGCGTGTGAGTAGTTGATTTCGATTCGAGCGACGTTGGCGGGCTGCGAGAACGTCCACTTCGATCCATCTTCGTAAACAACTTCCGTTACCACCACCTGAACACTGAAGTCGCCACGGAGTGTGTTTCCCTTGACCACTGGTCTGAGGATCTTTGTAAGAGAGACTGGAGGCACATTAAGCTCCAGATTTTCCCTGGGATTGAAATTGTTGGGAATGGCGATGAGCGCAGACTCACCCCTGGTTAATATCGTCCCTGGTCCATTTTCAGTCGAGACATACCAGCCGATCTTAACGGCCGTAACTGTCTTCTCAGTGCGATTTCGCAGCGCAACATTCGTGAGTCCCCTGGTTCCTTCCGATCCGACGCTGGTGACGCGCACGGGAACTTCATTGAATCCGGCCGCTCTATATGGATGGAAGCCGACGGTCCAGCCAGTGCGGGGCAGTTTATTCTCAGCATTGTTTCGAACGTAACCGAACGCGAGAGCCAAACAGAACAAGGTAATCGGGATCGCAAGGATCCGTGATTTCGATCTAGACATTGAGGTCCTCCATAGGTGACTTCTGTATCAGAGGTTTAAGTTGAGTCCTTCCCGAAGCGGAGTGAGAAGGGCGGTAAGAGAGGAACTAGCTGGTCCAGCAATCACCATTGGACGATCCTATCGTGAGTGTCGCCGGCGTCAGGATTATCAGAGAAACAACATCTCGCTAATCGCATTTTCAATTCCTCCGGACGTTCGTGTATGCATTCGCCGTGCAACAAAGATCCGTTAACAATCTTGCAATTCAGTGACTACGAAGCGCGGTGTATTTGCCCTTGGTGATTTGGACCATCAGCAGAATCGTGGCGCGTTTGGCGAACTTACTCGCATGGCAAACTTGCCCACGTCGAAATCCGAATTGCCCACGCGTGGACGTTAAAGTTTTAAGCCACAAAAAGGCACAAAAGGAACAAAAGTGGGTTCTTGTTGGTGTTCCTTTTGTGCCTTTTTGTGGCAAAAGAAAAGCCCGTGAAGGCGGGGCTATTGCTCGCCTCACGGGCTAGATATGTGTTTTGGTATGGACGCGTGGCTTACGTTCCGGGCTTTATCACGGCGGTACTCCTCCTTTTCCGGGTCCCACTCCTGCTATCTCCTCGGCCACTTCGTGGACTTTGATTATCCATGGCGGCAGTCCTACATTGTCGGGTCCTGCTCCGGGTTCGTCGCCCCCTTCATGGACTCTAATGATCCATGGCGGTAGTCCTTTCCCCGGTGCCCCTCTTGCCATACCCTCGCCCACTTCCGTACCTCTAATCATCATGCAGTTCTCCTCCTTTCTGCGTGCCGCTTTGGAACCCCTCGTTCACTTCGTGGCTTTAGTTGTTGTTGTTGTTATTGTTTAGATTGTTGTTGTTGTTGTTGTTGTTGTTTAGGTTCATAACTCCTCCTTTCTGGCGTGCTGCCTGGAAGGTGCAGCGTCAACAGCCACCATCCGCAACTCGCACGTATAGACGTTTCCATCCGCGTCCGGCAGCCAACACTGGTCCAATCCCGGAAGCATTTCCGACATTGAAACCAACGCGTCTGAAGGACTGTTATCGATCGTTCTGCGCACCATCTTCGACAGGATCTCGACGAAGATTGGACTGTCAAAATCGACGAAGAAAGGTTTTTGCTCCACCGGCACTTTTACAAACACGAAGCGCGGCAGTTGCTGTTCACGCGCCCACCGGCGGGCGTCGATGAATCGCGCGCCTTCATCGTGATGCGAGGCAAAGGTGAGATCGACGGCGGTGAAGTGCCACTCCTCCCTGCATGCCACGAGCCGATCGAATTCGACTCGTGGCGTGTGACGCGCGAAAGGCAGCATCTTGAACTCGTTCGCGATTACGGTCGTCAGAATGTCTCCATAAGCCTCGACGATGTCGAACTGCAGCGAGTGATCTCGTGTCGTGACACATAGTCCGTCGCTGCCATCCTCCTCAACTATTAGTCCGGATACCGGCAGAACGTTGGCCCTGGAGGCACCAGTTGGATCGGGACTGAGCGCGAGGCGATAGTCCCTTTGTGAAATCAATGCAGGCATCACTCGAGCGACTGGGCCAAACATTCGCTTCGGGATCACGGGCACCAGCCGCGGCGCCGTAAGATCTTGTTCGAGTGCATCAAACAGTTCTCGAGGAGATTCATGCTGTTCGATGAATAGCGGCCATCCGAGTGTGTTTGCAGCAACATGCAGTTCGCCGAGCACAACCTTGAAATCGCCTTTAGCCAAAGCTTCAGGACTCTCGGCAAACAACAACACGTCCGGACTGTGATACCTCGCGTACGCCCATCCGGGATTCGGTGCATGAAATGCTTCCTCAACTCGAGAACGCAGCTGCTCGACCGCGAAGTGTGCGACGCGATCCTGGTTATCGAGCTTCAGCACTTCCGCCCAACGTTGCTGAAACTTCGCGGCTATCGGAGCTCGCAGTTTTTGTGGATCTCCGAAAATGATTGGTTGCGTGTGTTGCCAGAAAGTAAGGAAGTCGATTTTCTGATGTTCCGTGGATCTCCCGAGCTGGAAATAGATCTCACGACAGATCTGTTTGAAGTTTCTGGCCAGTTCAAAAGTGAGCCAACGCGCGGCCGTTAATACAAGCGACAGCGGTGCGTCCAAACTGTGAAGTGCGCCTTCACCGATACGCACGTCCATGGCGCGCCGGCAATCTTCATAGACCAGCGTTCGACCTGCGTAGGTCTTCCCTGCTGCCTTCGTCGCCGCGCGACTCGTGATAGTGGTAAATGTCGACTCGAGCTCTTTCATCGCCTGATCGAGTTGCTGCGGATTGCCGGCCGCACGACGTATCGCCATGCGACCTTCTTCCAACTCGCGCAAGCGTGAGAGCCCCCACTCCTTCAGCTCCGCGTCACCGATCCGTTCGAGCAAGCGCTTAAGATCGCGTTCGGGATAAGGGCTTATGGGAAGATCGAGATCCCACGAAATGAAACCAGCTTCGCGGAGCTCTTCGAGTCGTTTGAGCACTGCGGTTTCGGAGTGTTTCAAGGTTGCGGCCAAATCAGCCGCCGCCCGCTCTCCGTCACACGCTGCAAGCAGGGAGGCATCGTGTTCGGAGAGCGGAAGCGGCGGCATCTGCGGGCGCATCAGCGATGCGCCTTCGATGCGCATTGTTGGATTGAGTCGCGGCGCGACCCAGCGCCGGATGCCGCGCTCGTTCAAAGTGTCGACGAGCGCGTCGATGCACCAGTTTTCGAAATAGACTGTGCGCTGAGCGAGGAAATCCGAACCGCCTGTGGTAGTGATTGACGAATCTGGTCCGTCAATTTTGGCCCAGCCTACCGGTCCAAAGAAGCCGATCGTGTCGTTCTTTGCACAGTAGCGCTGAGCATAGTTGCCGATCAGTTGTTCGTGCTGTCTCTGTTTTGAATTCCGGTTCGCGCCGTTGGACTGATGACGCAGAAAACTCTCGACGCCGGTGTGAAACGCGCGCCGGTTTTGCCAGATGACGGCTTCCTGGAATTTGTCGAGCTCGGCGAGTTCGCGAAGCGCGCGGCCAGTGTCGTCGGAAGCCTCGGAAAAGTGTTTTTGAAAGTTCTCTTGAGCGAGGGCTCGCCTGGTCTTTGCGCGCTCTAACTCTTCGAGCAATAGCTTGTGCTGCGGCAGACCGTCTAAAGGTTTGCCTTTCTTCAGTTGTTGAATCGCGTCGGTGAGCCGGTAGCGATCTTCAGCAGACGAGGCGGCGTCGAGTTCGAGACGCACCGCATCGAGCGCTGCGTGCAACGCACGATGTGTCTCGGCTTCGGCGGCGAGATATTCTTCGGCTGCGGCAGCGCAAGGCTCCGACGAGAGTTTCAAAAGTAAATTCGCGGGGAAGCCTGCGCCGCGCAGACCGATGCATCTCCACAGAAACCATTGTCCCCGATCGAGAGCGACGAGGTGCTGTGGAAAGACGGCGTTATCGCTGACCGTTTTGGCTAGATTTTGCATGGCGTTTATAGGTATGGAACACAAAGGGCACAGAGAGGCCGCACAAAGAAAGGTGTCGTTACTTGCTCACGACCCAACCGTATTGCGTGTTGGATGGAGCGATGTTGCTGGCGGTGTATTGTTGCTTCAGTCTTGAGATTGCGTCCGCGGGAATGCTGTTCAATTGAGCGTTTACATCGACGCCGTAGACGCGTGCGGCGTTGAGGCCGAAGATTTTCGCTTTGACTTCATCGGTGATTGGTTTGTAACCGAAGCGAGTCATCAGCTCCTGCGGCATCTGGAAACGCCGGAACGCTTCGATCTGCCATTGCGGCGATCCCCACCAAATGGAATCAGTGCCCCACAGAACATGATCTTCGCCAAACGCCTGAATGATCATTCCGAGCACGTGGCCGCACAGTAGCGGTTCTGTGATCACCAACTGTCCAAACGTCGATCCCAATTCCATGTAGACGTTTGTCATCTTCGGATTCTTTTTTCTCGCCTCACAAAGATCGCTGACCCACGGCACGTATGAAGACGTCTTGAACCCATCCGCCGTGGCCATCATCGAATCCTGCAACGACCTAAAACCCGAGTGGTAGACGATGAAAGTCAGATCAGGAAAGTCCATCGCGGCCTTCGGCACATCACGTGGGCTACAGTGATCGACGTCGAATCCCGGCAACGGCAAACCCTTGTGAACGCAGATCGTCTTGATGCCGCACTTGCGCGCGTACTCGTAAGCCGGATACGCGACCTGCTCGTCGTCCATCCACCAGCCTTCTCTGCCTGGCCCTAAAGGCTGTCCG
>Ga0105237_10002239_pt1 | contig 24152 bp, 18 predicted proteins | sample KBSC24metaG_FD_81520 | JGI IMG/M metagenome (GOLD analysis project Ga0105237, IMG submission 81520) | Corn rhizosphere microbial communities from Kellogg Biological Station, Michigan, USA - KBS C2-4 metaG | ecosystem: Host-associated > Plants > Roots > Rhizosphere > Soil | place: Michigan, USA...
CGTGGCGACGGAAAATAAAGCCTATACTGACGAAGCTGTTGCCATCCTGCGCGCCGCCGTGGCGCGGGAGTCGGAAGCGCCGCTCGGTTACGCCCAGCTCGCGATGGCCTATGGCCGGAAGGGAGACTACGCCGAGGCCGATCTGGCCTCCGCACAGGCCGCCTTCCTCCGCGGCGACAACAAGACCGCTCGCGAGCTTGCCTCGCGCGCGAAAACCCGTTTCGCGATCGGCACACCCGGATGGGTCAAGGCCGACGATATCGTGTCCACAAAGCCGCTGCCCGGCAGCAACAACTAGTTAGATTTGCCGCGATTTCCGGATCGCGCTTTCCACCGAGAGGATTTACGAATGCCGTCGTTCCGTTTGATCGTTCCCGCGCTGATCGCACTCGCCCTCTTGGGAGTTCCACAACTAGCCTCGGCGCAGAGTTTCACCGACACCCAGCGCGGCGACATCGAAACCATCGTCAGGAACTATCTGCTTGCGCATCCCGAAGTGCTCGAGGAGGCGATGGCCGAATTGAGCAAGCGCCAGGTCGCTGCCGATGCCGTCAAACATGAAGCCAGCATTGCGACCAACGCGGATGCGATCTTCAATTCGCCGCGCGGCGTCATGGTCGGCAACAAGGAGGGCGACGTCACCTTCGTCGAATTCTTCGACTACAATTGCGGCTACTGCAAGCGCGCCATGAGCGACATGCTGGACCTGATGAAGACCGATTCGAAGCTGAAGGTGGTGCTGAAGGAGTTCCCGGTGTTGGGCCAGGGTTCGGTCGAGGCAGCCCAGGTCGCGGTTGCGGTGCGAATGCAGGATCCGACGGGAAAGAAATATCTCGACTTCCACCAGAAGCTGCTTGGCGGTCGCGGCCAGGCGGACAAGGCGCGCGCGCTTGCGGCGGCCAAGGACGTCGGGCTCGACATGGCCAAGCTCGAGAAGGACATGGCCAGCCCGGAGGCCAAGGCCACCATCGAGGAAAACTTCAAGCTCGCGGAAGAGATGGGCATGAACGGCACGCCGAGCTACGTGATCGGCAAACAGATCGTGGTTGGCGCCGTCGGCCTTGATGGCCTCAAGGAAAAGATCTCGCAGGCGCGTTGCGGCAAGGCGACCTGCTGAGGCGCAGCGCTCGCTTACCTCACTTGCCAATTACCCCTGTCTGGAACGAAAACCGGCTGCATCGCAGCCGGTTTTTTTATACCGCATGCGCACATTCATCGGCGCTGCCCGCGAGCGTGAGACGTCGGCTGCCGTTCATCGGTTGTTCAACAAACTTAAGTGAGGGAACCCGCAAACGGTCGGAACGAGTCTCCTCGCCTTTCGTTGTTGGCGCGGGCAATGCGAACATGCGAGGAGATTTAATGATGAGTAATCGATTGATGATGTCGGTAGCGGCGATCGCGCTGATCGCCGGAACGGGCCTGGCCAACGCGCAAGCAACCGGCGGCCGTGAGTCCGGCGGAGCGGCAGCGCAGCAGACCGCGCCATCCGCCGCGCCTGCGGCGCCATCCACCGCGCCGGCGACGGGCAGCGGCGCCACACAGCACAACGCCGAGCCATCGTCCGGCATGAAGTCGACGCAGTCGGATCAGAAGGCGCCCGGGGCGACCAAGAGCCAGCACGCCGAAGACGGTCAGAAATCGAAGAGCATGAGTTCCGAGAACGAGACCAAGGGCCAGGCGAAAGACATGAAGGCCGAGGGCCGTGAAGGTCAGGGCAACAACATGAAGGCCGAAGGTCGTCAAGGTCACGACAAGGACATGAAGGCCGAAGGCCGCGAGGGCCGCGACAACAACATGAAGGCCGAGGGCCGCGAAGGCCGCGACAACAACATGAAGGCCGAGGGTCGTGAAGGCCGCGACAACAACATGAAGGCCGAGGGCCGCGAAGGTCGCGACAACAACATGAAGTCCGAGACCAAGAGCCCGAATGACCGGTCGCAGACCACGGTCGGGGTAGCTGGCAGTGGAGCCCAACTCTCGACCGAGCAGCGCACCAAGATCACGACCGTGATCCGCGAGCAGCGCGTGGCCCCGGTCACCAATGTCAACTTCTCGATCTCGGTCGGTACCCGTGTCCCGCGCGAGGTGAGCTTCCACCCGCTCCCGGCTGAGGTCGTGACGGTCTATCCGGAGTGGCGCGGCTACGACTATATTCTGGTCCGCGACCAGATCCTGGTGATCGATCCCCGCAGCCACGAGATCGTGGCGATTCTCGACGTCTGAGAGCCGGTTTGAGACCAACGACCACGGGCGGGCAGCAATGCCCGCCCTTTTTGTGGGCAATACGGCCCCCCCGATCGCCTCATCGAAGATGGTTAACCAGCGATTTCCGTAGGTTCTACGTGGTTTTTTGGAAGTTGGATGAGGCGTTTGCGCAAGCCCGAGGTGGTCTAAAGGCTTTCCCTTCCGCCTGTAGTTACCTATAACCCGGCCCGACCTGCCGCCATGACGCCGGGATAGGGATGGCCACGACGTCCAACCAGACAATCTATGTCCTCAACGGACCGAACCTCAATCTCCTGGGGACACGGGAGCCGGAGACATATGGTCATGCCACGCTTGCCGACGTCGAGGCGCTGTGCGCCGCGACCGCGGGCCAGTTCGGCCTGACCGCCGACTGCCGACAATCCAACCATGAAGGCGAGCTCATCGATTTCATCCACGAGGCGAAGGCCAAGGGGGTGATCGGCATCGTCATCAATGCCGGCGGTTATTCGCACACCTCGATCGCGCTGCACGACGCACTGGTCGGGGTCAAGATCCCGACCGTCGAGGTTCATATCAGCAACATCTATGCGCGCGAGGCCTTCCGCCATCACTCTTTCACGGCCAAGGCCGCGTTTGCGACGCTCTGCGGCTTTGGCATCGACGGTTACCGCCTCGCGATATCAGGCCTTGCCGCCCGCATCGGCATCAAGGCCAATGCCTGACGCCTTCGCCCGCCACCAAGCAAGAGAGTTTCGGATCAACATCATGGCGCGCCAGCCAGACGAAAAAGCCACTGCACAGTTTTCCAGCGACGACAGCGCGCTCATTCGCGAGCTTGCGTTGCTGCTCGACGAGACCAGCCTGACCGAGATCGAGATCGAACGCGCAGGCCTCAGGGTCCGGGTCGCGCGCAACATCAGCATCGCCGCGGCGATGGCGCCGAGCTACCCATCGGCCGCGCCGATGCCGGTGGCGGCCGCCGCACCCGCAGCAGCGGCTGCCGATCTCTCCAAGCATCCCGGCGTAGTGCCCTCCCCCATGGTCGGTACCGCCTACTGGGCTCCGGAGCCCGGCGCGAAGCCCTTCATCGATGTCGGCGCCAAGGTGTCCGTCGGACAAACGCTTCTGATCATCGAGGCGATGAAGACGATGAACCAGATCCCGTCGCCACGCGCCGGCACGGTGACGCAGATCCTGATCGAGGACGGTCAGCCGGTCGAATTCGGCGAACCGCTGGTGATCATTGAATAGAGGCGAATAGCGACTGGCGAGTAGCGAATGGTTTTGCACTCCGGCTATTCGCTACTCGCGATTCGCTACTCACCCCTTGGGGCAGCATGTTCGACAAAATTCTCATAGCCAATCGCGGCGAAATTGCCCTGCGTATCCTGCGGGCCTGCAAGGAACTCGGCATAGCGACGGTCGCAGTGCACTCCACCGCCGACGCCGATGCCATGCATGTGCGGCTCGCCGACGAGAGCGTCTGCATCGGCCCGCCGCCCTCGAAGGACAGCTATCTCAACGTCCCGGCGCTGCTGGCGGCCTGCGAGATCACCGGCGCCGACGCAGTGCATCCGGGCTACGGATTCCTGTCGGAAAATGCCCGCTTTGCCGAAATCCTTGCCGACCATAATCTGCATTTCATCGGCCCCAAGGCCGAGCATATCCGCATCATGGGAGACAAGATCGAGGCCAAGAAGACCGCCAAGCGGCTCGGCATTCCGGTCGTCCCCGGCTCCGATGGCGCGATCAGCCCCGACGAAAATGCCATGGAGGTCGCCAAGGCGATCGGGTTTCCGGTGCTGGTGAAGGCTGCTGCCGGCGGCGGCGGCCGCGGCATGAAGGTCGCGCGCACCGCCGATGACCTGATGCTGGCGCTGACCACGGCTGCCAACGAAGCCAAATCGGCGTTCGGCGATGCCTCGGTCTATCTGGAAAAATATCTGCAGAAGCCCCGCCACATCGAGATCCAGGTGTTGGGCGACGGCCGTGGCGGTGCGATCCATCTCGGCGAGCGCGACTGCTCGCTGCAGCGCCGCCACCAGAAGGTCTGGGAGGAAGGTCCCTCACCCGTGCTCGATGCCGCGGCGCGCAAGAAGATCGGCCTGACCGTGGCGAAGGCCATGCAGGAGCTGAAATATATCGGCGTCGGCACCGTCGAGTTCCTCTACGAGGACGGCGAGTTCTATTTCATCGAGATGAACACCCGCATCCAGGTCGAACACCCCGTAACCGAGATGATCACCGGCATCGATCTCGTGCTCGAACAGATCCGCATCGCCGCCGGTGCCGACCTGCCGCTGACGCAGGATGAAGTCGCCATCAACGGCCACTCCATCGAGTGCCGGGTCAACGCCGAGAACCCCGTTAGCTTCCGCCCCTCGCCCGGCAAGATCCTGCAGTATCACCCACCAGGAGGGCTCGGCGTGCGGATCGATTCCGCCGTCTATCAGGGTTACGTCATCCCGCCCTATTACGATTCGCTGGTCGGCAAGCTGATCGTGCACGGCAAGACCCGCACCGAATGCCTGATGCGACTGCGCCGGGCGCTGGACGAGATGGTCGTGGACGGCATCGAAACCACGTTGCCTTTGTTCCGGGCCCTGGTCCGGGAGCCCGCCATCATTGACGGCGACTACCACATCCACTGGCTCGAACAGTACTTGGCGGGTCAGCAGACCAGCTGACCCTATGCCGCCTTCGCCGCTGCAGCTGGGGTCGCCAGACAAGGCTGACCGGCTGCAGATGGACACAATCGGGTGACCAGCGCCGCAATTTCGCTCGGTGCGTCACCCAGACTGGCGCAGGAGAGTCTCGGTCTGGTCATAAGTTTCTTCATCCGCCCTGGAACGCTCACGCGTGCACCCGCATTTTGTAGCTTGGGGGACGGTCGAATTCCTGATTGTAGCGCGAGATTGCCGTGACGTCGGTCGCACGACGTGGACGAGCGATGGGGCAAGTCCTGCTGCTGACGGCGGGACTCTTGGTGCTGGTCGCGATCGGCGCCTCATCCGTGATCCTCGTCAACAGGGCACGCGGCGACAGCACCGGGCTGCTCCGCACGGTCGAGGTCGAAAAGCAGCTCGATACCGTGCTTCTTGACATCCGCCGCGCCGAGAGCTCCGCACGCGGCTACTTGCTGACCCGGGGGCCGGAGTTTCGGACCGACCACGACGAGGCCGTCGCGGCCATCCTTCCCGAACTCGACAAGCTCGCTCAACTGACGGCCGACAACCCGGTCCAGGTCGAGAATATCGGCAGTTTGCGCACAGCGGTCACCGCGCGGCTCGGTCAGTTCGCCCGCGACATGCGGCCCGTCAAGCCAGGGGAAAAAGCAGGCGCCGTCACCCTGTTGCGCGACCCCGCCGTGACCCAAACAATAGCCGCGATCCAGAGCGTGGCCGATGCGATGCACGCCGAGGAACAGCGGTTGCTGGCGCTACGGACGACGACCGCCGACCGCAACCAGCACCTGGCGTCCCTGGTCACCATTGCCGGCTCCGCGCTGGTCATTGCGCTTGCCGCCATCGCGATCCGGCTGGTGCGTCGCTCGGCGCATGCACGCAACGAGGCCGAGGCGCGGCTGCGTGAGAACAATCTCAATCTCGAGGCCGCTGTCGATGCACGGACCGCGGACCTCCGCGAGGTCAACGACGAAATCCAGCGCTTTGCCTATATCGTCAGCCACGACCTGCGTTCACCGCTGGTCAACATCATGGGGTTCACCAGCGAACTGGAGGAATTGCGCGCTGACATTTTCCGACGCATCGCCTCGCTTGCCAACGCCGGCACACCATCCTTGCCGGCGCTGACCGAGGAGACCGAACCCGACCTCAAGGGCACCGACAGGCAGCTCTCGCAAGACTTCGCCGAAGCGCTTGGCTTCATCAAGTCGTCGATCAGCAAGATGGACCGGTTGATCGGCGCAATCCTCATCCTCACAAGGGAGGGGCAGCGCGAATTCAAGCCGGTACCGATCAATACCACGGAGCTGGTCGAAAACATCGTCCGCACGCTGGCCCATCAGGCTGCCGAGGCGCAGGCGGAAATTCATATCGAACCGCTGCCGCAGATCGTGAGCGACCGCCTGGGACTGGAACAGATTTTCTCGAACCTGATCGACAATGCGATCAAGTATCTCAACCCGGGCGTTCCCGGCGAAATCACCGTGCGCGGACGCAAGAAGCTTGGCTTTGCCATTCTGGAGATATCCGACAACGGACGCGGCATCGACCCGAAGGATCATCAGCGCATTTTCGACCTTTTCCGCCGCGCGGGATCCCAGGACACCCCGGGCCAGGGCATCGGACTGGCCCACGTCCGCGCGCTGGTGCGACGGCTCGGTGGAACCATATCGGTCGCCTCGGAACTGGACGAAGGCAGCACATTCACCATCACGCTCCCGATCAATTGGGACAACGCCAACCGGAACGCAGAGAAATGACCACGCCAGTCACCATCATCATGATCGAGGACGACGCGGGACACGCACGCTTGATCGAGCGCAACATCCGCCGCTCGGGTGTCAACAACGACATCATCCCGTTCACCAATGGTGCAGATGCGATCAGGTACCTTTTCGGCCCTGACGACAACGGACTTGCACACAGGGAACGTGCACTTCTGATCCTGCTCGACCTAAATTTGCCAGACATGTCGGGCATCGACGTCCTGCGGAAGATCAAGGAAAATAGCAATTTGAAGAGTGCGCTGGTGGTGATCCTGACCACCGCGGACGATTCTCGCGAAATCAAGCGCTGTTACGAACTGGGCTGCAACGTCTATATTACCAAGCCAGTCAACTATGAGAGCTTCGCCAACGCCATTCGCCAGCTCGGACTGTTTTTTTCCGTTATCCAGGTTCCCGTGACGACCGTGTGAATGCAATGACCACGACCCTGCTCTATATCGACGACGACGAGGCGCTCGCGCGCCTGGTCGATCGCGGCTTGACGCGGCGCGGTTTCCTTGTCGTCCACGCACCAAGCGGTGCGGAGGGGCTGGCCCGGCTGAAGCTGGGCGACATCGACGTCGTTGCACTTGACCAGTACATGCCGGATCTCGACGGTCTGGAAACGCTGGCCCGGATCATGGCGATCCCCGGCGCGCCTCCGGTCGTGTTCGTCACCGCGTCGCAGGACTCGACCATCGCCGTCACCGCGCTCAAGGCGGGTGCCGCCGACTATCTGGTCAAGGATATCCATGGCGCGTTCATTCCGCTTCTGCAGGTCGCGGCGGAGGGCGCCTTGCGGCAGTCGCGCCTGCAAAAGGCGCGCGACGAAGCCGAAGCCGAGGTGCTCGCCTCGCGCGACCGCTTCGCCGCGCTCGCCGCAGAGCGCGAAATGTTGCTGCGCGAAGTCAACCATCGCGTCGGCAACAGTCTGCAAATCATCGCCTCGCTGTTGCACCTCCAGGCCAGTTCGTCGACCCAGGAGGACGTCAAGGCGGCGCTGACCAATGCCGTGGGACGTGTCGCCGCGGTCGCTCAGGTGCATCGGCGGCTCTACACCTCGCACGGTCTGAAAAGCGTGCTGCTGAACCAGTATCTCGGCGCGCTGCTCGATGATCTCAGGCGCTCGGCCGAAGGCAACCGGATGTCGCGGCTGACCTTGAAGGCGGTCCAGGTCGAGATCGATCCTGACCGTGCGGTCGCGATCGGCATCATCGTCAACGAACTGGTCATGAACGCTGTGAAATACGCCTATCCAGATCGGGCCGGGCCGATTCATGTCGAGGTCGGAGCGGATGGCGACGATCTGGTGCTCTCGATCGCCGACAACGGCGTTGGGCTCGGTGCGAAGTCCGATCCGCGGTCGACCGGCATGGGACAGCGCATCGTCAGCGCGATGGCGACCAAGCTGGAGGCCAGCGTCGAGCGCGATCCGAACCATGATGGCACCCGGATCGTCTTGCGCTTTCGTTACGCCGGTGCAGTCAGCAGCACGTCGGCGAACGCGGCGGCCGACTAAAGAACAATCTGGAGCGGACGCGCCGCGTTGGCGCAAGGCTGGATCGAAAGTCCAGCGCGCAGAAGCGCGGAATGTGGATGCAAGTCAGGGCCAAGTGTCTCAGGTCCCTCGCAACGGTCTTGTGATCTGATACACGGATGCACCCGGAGGGAGATCGCACGAGACCGGCGACTGCAGCGAACCGGATGACGCGCGGGGACGGCATCGCTCGTCATCCTCGTTAACGAGACGCGCAAGCTCGTTGCCATAGAGCGCCCGCCACCCGGTTCTCAGGCTGGCGAGGAATTCGAGTTCACGGACTGTCAAGATCGACATGGGAACCGAGACGGCTGAAGTCGGATACCTTGGAGTCTGCGCGGATGCCCGGTCTCCTCCGGCGGTCATACGGCCCCGGAGTCCCGGATCATCATGCCCTATCATAGTGCTACAAGGCGTAGCATTCAGCCCTTCGCCATGCAAGTCGCGATTGAACCGCCCGCCCTACGCAAGCCCGATCAGATCCAACCCCACGCTGCGCACGACAGCGGCCAGCATGGCACCCGGTTTCGGGCTGTCATTGCGGACCGAGCGCAATTCGGCCGATCGTGCCGTCCTTCACCAGCCCAATCCGCCATTCCGCCGTACCGTTGGCGAAGTGCGCCATGTAGATGTCGTTGCCCAGACTGGTCACCCCCCGGAATGACAAGGCTCGCAACGGACCGAGCCGGGCGACGATGGCCTGGTTGAATGGAAGCTGCTGGTGCGTCTGTGCCGCCACTTCGGAGGTCATGTGCTCGTAGTTCGGCTGTCCGCGACCCAAGGCCTCTATATACTGTCGCAGCATCTCTTCGCTTCCAGCCTGTGGTATCGAGCGTGGTCTCCCTGCGTGTTCCGCCGGAGCTCCGCCCAGCCCGGCCTCGAACGTGTGATAACGCGTGTGTTGTCCCGGCAACACGATCTCCAGACATCGTCCCGAACCATCCGCGACGACCCATGGCGTGTCGACGTTGCTGAGGATGACGGACGACATGCTGTCGCCCATCACGCCATGATCGACGCGCTGTCCGTCCGTACCCACTCTGTAGAGCCGGAGCTCTCTTCCGGTGTCGTTGTAGAAAACCATCTGGATCGGCGAGGTCTCGTCCTTCGCTCGCAGACCCTGTTCGTCGGAGCAGCCGAGCACCGCGCCGGGGGCATCGTTGCCGTCGGGCCTGAAGATGACGTCTTCGGCCTTGCCGTCGGTTCCGATGAGGAGCCGGATCTCCGCAAGGCCGTTGGCGAACTTCACGCCATAGATGTCGTAGCCACCCGGACCAACGCCGCGGAAAAAGATCGTCTCGACCGCGCCGAGCCGTTGAAACATGGACTGGAGGTCTGGCACCTGGCGACGGATCTTGACGGCCAACGCGGCGCTCATCCGCTCATAGTTCGGGACGCCGCGCTGCATGTCGGAGACCCCGCGCAAGACCATCTCCTTGCTGCCGGGCAGCGGAACCTGGTCCCTGAATCGATTGGGGGCCTCGGCGATGCGACGCGTAAATTCCTCCTGGATCTCCGACGCCCTGGCGCTGGCGACGCGCGGCGCCAGCCGGGCTCCCGAAATCGGGTCCTGCAACAGCAGCTGTATCGCGCTTGATTGAGCATCGCGCAGGAAAATCACGAGATCATTGTGATTGCTGGAAAATGAATCTGCGCCACGCGCCGTGAGCTCGAATGGCGGCCGCCCGGTCTCCTGCGCATGAATCCGGATGCCGTCGCGCGTGACGTGGAGGACACGATGCGGAGATAATTCGTACCAGCCGACATATGATTCGAGCACGCTGGAATCCACCACGACAGGCTGGCGCGACGTGTCGGCGATACGCGCTGCCCGAACGTCGTGGCCATTACTCTGTCTCACCGTCAATTCGGGCGGCAGTGGCTCTTCGCCAAGCACGAACGTGATCCGGCCCTCGGTGGTGGAATAGGAATAGGTTCCATCGCTTCCTGCCAACATGAGCTCTTTTCGTTGGCCGCTGAGCTGACCCAGCAGATCATTACCCCTGCGAAAGATCGTGAAGATCGACGTCCGCCCCAACGCATAGAAGGCAACGAGGCCGGCCCGGTCATCAATGGCCCCCTCCTCCGCCGCGCGCTCGGCAGCCGGTACCGACAGCCGGGTGCCGTAAGTGATCGAGCCGGCGGACACCAGCACGATGGGAAGCAGGGCCACGGCGAACACCAGGCGCTTGCGCCAGCCAACCAAGGCCGGAGCGGTCGTCGCCGCGAGAATGCGCTCCACGCGCAGACGCACCGTACCTCCCCGGGCCATCTCCAACCCCGCGGGCACCTGCCTTCCGTGCTGCACGAGGTCGATCAGAATCTCGGCATAAGACAGCCTGTCGGCGACCGCTTCGATGGCACTTGCGTCGCTGATGAATTCAGCGAGCTCGGTCAGCCGGATCAGTTGCCACCACGCAAACGGGCTGAACCAGAACATCGCCCGATTGATCGAGGCCAGCAGCAGGACATAGAAATCGCCATTGGCGACGTGAGCGGCCTCGTGCGCGAGCACGGCTTGAAGCTTCCGCAAATCCCAGTCGGTGTAGTGGGGGGGAAGCAAGATGGTCGCGCCGACCGTCACCGGTCCGCCAACCGCGTTGCTCACCCGTACCCGCTGGTCGGCGGTCCAGGGCTCGACGACCGGCGTCGCAGCGCGGACCAGACGCCAGGTCAGACCAACGCCAACCGTTAATCGCAGCAGGAGCAGGCCGGCGACACAGGCATAGACGGCTGTCGCCAGATCCAGCCAATTGAAGGCCACATGAGGTTGGCCGCGAAGTGCAGCGGGCGCGCTGGTCACCGATGCCGCCGGTTCCGGCCATACGTTCTCAATAGGCCACGGATTATCCGGGATCACCATCGGCAGGGTGTCCACGGTAATCGTCACCACGGTCCAGCGCATCAGCAGCGGCATCGTCAACGACGCGATCAGCACCAGGATCCAGGAGATCATCTGCAGCTGCGGATTTCGCACTCGGAAAAGTCCCAAGCTTACCCAAACGACGCTTCCGAGGACCACAGAGCGCAGCGCCGCCTCGGCCAGAACCGGCAGGATCATGACTTGTCCCCCTTCGCCCTAGCCTTCGCAACCTGATCCGCCAGCATCCGCAGCTGCCGCTGATCCAGCATCGCGTTATCAACCATTCCCACCAGAACTTCTTCGACGGATCCGTTGCAGAACCAGTCGACGATACGCTGGACCGCTTTCGCGGCGACCTGCCCGCGCGGCTCGGCCGCCTGATAGACGTAGGTGCGCCCATCCACCGTGTGCGTGGTGTAGCCTTTGTCTTCGAGCCGTCGCAGCACGGTCCTGACCGTCGACTCCTTGAGCGGACGGGACAAGCGGACCCGTACGGCTTCGGCCGTGACCGGGGCATGAGCCCAAACCAGCTGCATCACCTCTCGTTCGAGGTCCCCGAGATCCGGCAGGCTGTCGTCCATCTTGCTACCTTGCGGTGTCCGGTCAATTTCGAGTGTTACCGAGGGTCGCATACGTCCGGACCGCCCGCAACGACGATTCGGCCTCAAACAGCCCGTTCGCCCGAGCCGAGGACGACCGTCGGGCAGCCGACCAAATGCAGCCACGGCATCGCGATCAGCCGACGCGCGGACCATCGGGCTTGTCGACAGCAAAAGTGAGGCCTCGTCGCCAAAGACGATAGTGCCCTCCCCATCGCTCATGCCGGCACATCCTGCTATGCTTGTGCCCATGACGTCGCGCGACTCCGCCGCATCCGAAATCACGCCCGAGCTTTTGCTGCGCGCCTATGCCTGCGGCATCTTTCCGATGGCCGAAAGCGCCGACGATCCGACCCTGTTCTGGGTCGAACCGGAGAGGCGCGGGGTGATTCCGCTGGATGGGATGCGTGTCTCTTCAAGGCTCGCCCGCACCGTACGCTCGGACGCGTTCACGGTGACCGTTGACCGCGCCTTCACCGCCGTGATCGCGGGCTGCGCGGCCCCGCAGGCGGGGCGTGAAGACACCTGGATCAACAAGCGGATTCGCGACCTCTACATTGGATTGCATCAGCTCGGCCACTGCCACAGCGTCGAGGTCTGGACCGACGACGACCTCGTCGGCGGACTCTACGGCGTCAGTCTCGGCCGCGCGTTCTTCGGCGAGAGCATGTTTCACCGCGCCCGTGACGCCTCCAAGGTCGCGCTGGTGCATCTGGTCGCGCGACTGATCGCCGGGGGCTTCGAACTGCTCGATACGCAATATGTCACGGAACACCTGAAGAGCCTTGGCGCCATCGAAATTGCACGACGCCGCTACACCGCGCTGCTCGATCGGGCGATTGCGGGAGCGCCGGCTGATTTCGTGAGATTGCCGGTCGAGCCGCCGGTCAAGGGTGCCGAGGCGCTCGCAATCATCGCGGCACACCGATAGGCCGTGACTGTCGAGGCAGCGTTGGCGCTGACTTCCGCGTCAGACGAAGGCGTCGCCGCGGTAACTCACCTTGACCGATCTCCGCCGCGATGGCAGCCGTTCCCAATCAGTTTGAAACTGCTCTCTACTGACGCAAGGCCGGCGCCGCGGCCAGGCCGCGCGGGTGTCGAGCCCGCGCGGCCTGAACGCAGTCGCCTGCTCACACGATCAGGATATCGTGCGCATGGAGCGTCACCCCGGGCTGCACTTGCGCCAGCGCGATCTCCGAGCCGGTTACTCCGGTGGCGCTGAAGTAAAGCGTGTCGTTCGCGGTATCGAAATGAAACAGCGGACCTTGTCCCGAGAACTGATTGTCGTCGGAGGTTTCGAAGAATTGCGTCACGTCCATGCCGGCTGTGAGCCCGCCGCCGAACCCACTGGCGGAAACGGCGATATGATCGTGCGCGGTCGTGTTGTTGAAGTCGGTGATGGTGGCCGAACCATCGGTGTCGTGCAGGAACGCGAAGGTATCGTTACCGCTGCCGCCGGTCATGACATGGCTGCCGGCATTACCGATCAGAATGTCGTTGCCCCCGCCGCCGTTGAGCGTTTCGCCGCCGTTGGTGGCGATCAGAATGTCATCACTGCTGGTTCCGGTGAGTGCCGTGGTTGATGCGGCGTTGTTGATGACGGTCGCCGTGGCAACATTCCCGCTGGTGGCGATGCCGTCCGACGAGGTGTAGGTGAACGAACCGCCTGGTGTCGCGTCATCGGTGAAGAGGACGTCGCTGGACAGCGTCGCACTGCCGCCGCTGCTTGCAACGATGTTGTTGACCGAGACATGATCAATGGTGTCCGGGTCGGTGTCGTTGGCCGCCAGCGCCCAGTTCGGAATGACAAAGGCACCGCTTGCATCGACGTCGGTGATGACGTTTTCGCTCACCGCGGTCGGCGCATCATTGGTGCCGTTGAGGGTCACGTTGACCTCCTGGACGGCACTGGCACCGAACTCGTCGGTGACGGCCACCTCGTAGGTCTGGGTGATGGACTGGCCCTGCGCCAGGAACTGGATGTCGGCATTGTCGACCGTGAAGTGCCAGGCCACCGACCCGGCGCCGCCGGATTCGGCGACGGAATCCAGCGAGAATGTGCCGAAATAGCCGGCGTTCTGCGGCACAAAACTCGCCGTGTGGGTGTCTCCGGTCTCGATGTCGGCAAACGAGATGTGGCCGTCGGCGGTCTCGGCCGACGATCCGTTCGGGACCTGGAGCGAGACCTGGTCGACGTACAAGTTGGCAGAGCCGACGCCGGAAAAGCTGAGGCCCGTGGAGGATGCCGATGCGTCGCCGACGACATCGAAACTGTATTCGGTAAAGACTCCGGGGAAGCTGTTCAGCGTCAGAATCGGCGCGCCGTCCCAAAACGCCGTGAAGGTGTCGCCGTTGAAGCCGGGGTCGCCGAGAACGTCGAACGTCAGCGTGTAGTGCTGCAGGGGCGTCGTCGCGACGTCTTGCGTCAGTCCGTCATTGTGCAGCACGGCGGCGTAATTGCCGAAGCCGCCGCCAATCGCGAGAAACTGAGCCGAGGCGCCGCCGGTCCAGCCGCTGAGGTCACCGGTCTCGAACCCGCCATTGACCACCTGGTTGGGCCCCGCGTCCTCCGTCACGGATGAGAATGCGTCGGCCGCGGTGATCTGCGGAGCGTCGGCGGCGCCGTGGACATTGAACGTCAGTGTGGTCGCAGCACTGTGGCCGGAACTGTCGCTCACCGTGAAATTGAACTGCTCGGTGGGGTTCTGTCCCGGCAGCAGGGTATCGAGAGCCGAGTTGGCGACGTACGCGTATGTTCCGTCGTTGAAAACCGTGAGGGTCCCATAGGTCGCCGCGAGGCTCAACGAGCCGGACACTGGCTGGCCGTTCACATCGGTGATGCTGAGCGCGTTGCTCAGATCGCCGCCAGTGTCTCCGCCATCGGCAATCAGATTGCCGCTGGCAACCACCTGGCCCGCGTCCGGCAAGGCGGTATCCGCAATGCTCGCCGTGACCGGGTTCGCAACCACTGTGGCATCCGCCGCGCCGGTCATTGTGACCGTCACCGTCTCGGTCGAAGTGGCCGTACCATCCGAGACCGTGACGTCATAGGTCGCGGTCAAGGTCTGGCCGGGAGACAGGAAGTCGAGATCCTTGTCGGCAATGCTGAAAGTCCAGTCGATGCTCCCGGTGCCGTGACCGGTGGAGTCATGCAGCGCGGTCGTCAGCGCGGTCTGCAGATCGGTCAGCGTGTTCAGGGGCACGAACGAGGGATCTTCCGACCAGACCGCGGAATCGAGCGATACGCTGACCTGGTGCACATCGGACAGGTCGGGATCGCTGAAGGCGAGTGTGCTGCTCGCGGTATCCGGGGCCGACGAGTCAATGGTATTCGGCTGTTCGGCGACCGTCGCCACTTCCGGCCCACTGGTGATGACCGGGACATCATTGGCGCCCGTCACCGTGACCGTCACCGTCTGGGTCGAACTGGTCGAGGCGTCGCTGACCTTGATGTTGTAGTTGATCGACAGCGTCTCGCCGGCGCCGAGAAAATCAAGAGCATGGTCGGCGAGTCCAAAGTTCCAGTCGACGCCTCCGGTGCCGGTGCCGGTTGAATCATGCAGCGTGGTCGTCAGCGCCGTGGCAAGGTCCGCGTGCGTTGGCGCAGGAATGCTCGATCCGCCGGACCAGGTCTCGGAGCCAAGTGATACCGCCACGGTATGCGTATCGCCGGTATCGGAATCGGAAAAATTCAGCGTTCCCGCCGGCACCGTCGCAGTGGTGTCCACCGCCGCGGAGCCGGTGGTATCGGACAATTCCGTAACCGACGCCGATTCCGACCCGCTGGTGATCACCACGGGGTGGTTGGTGCCGAGTATCGTCACCGTGACGTCCTGGGTCGCCGATCCGCCTGCGTTATCATTGACCGCGACGTGATAGGTCAGCGTCAACGTCTGGCCGGCCCCCAGAAAATTCGTTGCATCGTTCGGCAACGCAAAATTCCAGTCGACTTCGCCAAGCACGTGCCCGGTGGAATCTCCCAACGATGTCGCGAATGCGGCAAGCAGGGCAGCGTTGGAAAGCGGGATCGTGCCGCCGCCCGAGACCGCGGCCGAGACGGTGGTCGACACCGTATGAGTGTCTGACAGATCGACATCGGTGAAAATCAGATCGCCATGCGCCTTGAGATTCCCGTCCGGCGCAACGTTCTGACCTTCGGTGAGATGGGCCGACTCCGGCCCGCTGACATAGATCGGCCTGTCATTGGTCCCGATCACAGTCACCACGACATTCTGCGTGCTGACGCCCCCCGCGTGGTCGTCGAGCTTCACCACATAGGTGATCTGCAAATGTTCGCCTGCGGCCAGATAATCGAAGGCAAGATCGGGCGCTGAAAAAGTGGTGTTGATGGTGCCGCTGCTGGACCCGGACGCCTTGACGACATTGTCGACATTGAAGAACGACATTAATTCGGTGGTCCCTGCCCCGCCGGGTAGAATCCCCGTGGTCACGCCGGATGCCGACGCCGAGGCCACGCTGGCGGTGTGTCCGATGTTGGTGAGATCAGGATCGGTGAAGCCAATCGCGATATGGGAGGTATCGGGCGCAATCGACAGCGTATGATCGGCCTGCTCGGTGACTGTCGCCGCCGCCGTATTGATCACCGGCTTGTCGTCCGTCCCCGTGATCGTCACCGTCACGGTCTGCTTGACGGTTCCGCCATGATTGTCGGACACCGTGATGTCGTAGCTGAGGACAAGGGTCTGATTGCTGGCAAGGAAATCGAAATCGTCGTCGGCATCGCTGAACGACCACTTCAACTGCCCCGACCCGTTGTGGTCGCTCAATATCTGCGATGTCATGGCACTGCTGAAATCGGCCAGGGACGCCGCCGGGATGACCGAGCCGCTCGACAGAACCGCGGAACGCAGCGTCGCAGTCGTCGTATGGGCGTCACCGTGATCGGCGTCGGTAAAATTCATCGTGCCGGATAACTGGCGTAGCGCAGTCGAACCTGTGGTGTTGGCGAGTTCGCTGAAGCTGCCCCGCGCGGACGACGATGTGATGATCGGCGAATGATTGGACATGAAAACCTCCTGCCTGCGTGTAATCAAAAGCGCCGCGGCGCGTGAGGCGCCCGGCTGAGTCATCCAGTTTGATGGTTCTCGAGCCGGGCTCGGCTCGAGTCAGGTGGGCAACAATGAATGCCGCACGGACGCGTCAATGAATCGATAATTGCACTTGGCTAATCACTTACCGTTGCGTCGCTCCGGTCGCGGCGAGTCCAACGTCTCGCCGTATCAATTACAGGATCGCAATTCACAACGTAGGGGAGCATATTCCCGAGGTCGTCGCCACGTCAACCTACGCGTAGCAGGGCGACGGCGTACGACCAGCCTTCAAGTGGTGCGCTTATTATTAAGTTATTAAGAGGTTAGCGGGGCTGCTGCGCCGTGCGTGTCATCGCTACCGGAATAGGCGCCCGCAAGATCGACATTGCAGCCGTGGCATCGGTTGGAGTTCGTCGATATTGACGATCATTCTCCGTGTCGCCTTCGGCCGGATCCGCCAGATGAGACAGGCAGCAGCGCCGTTGCAATTCTTGAAGCTGCGCTGAGCGACGACAACAGCCCTCGTGTCAACGTCACGCGTGTCATCACCGACGACGTCAGTGTTCAGCAAATGGCTCGCGCATTCCATGATGCCGGCCAGGGCACGGCATCACGCACATGCGTGCCGGACAGAACGGGACGCGCCTCTACCGGAAAATGCTGAACAGCCCGCCTTGCTGCGGCGGCTGGGGCGGAGGTGGCGGCGGCTGTTGCTGGGTTTGCTGGAACTGCTGCGGCGGCGGTCGCGGGGCCGCCTGGCGTTGCGCGGGCGGACGCTTTTGGGCGCCCGGTTGCGACGGCGGGGCCGCCTGTTTCGCTGGATCGGGCTGCGCGGTCACCACCGTGGTCTCCGGGCCTTTGCAGTCGGTCAGCCAGATATCGTAGATCGGATGCTCGACGCCATGCAGTCCGGGGCTTGCCGCGAACATCCAGCCGGAGAAGATCCGCTTCACTTCCCCTTGCAGGGTGATTTCATCGACCTCGACAAACGCATCGGTGTTGGCAGCTTCCGTCGCGGGCCGGGTATAGCAGGCATCGGTCTTCACCCTGAGCGCGCCGAACTGCACGGTCTCGCCGATTTCCTCGTCGAAATTGATGATGCGGCCGGTGATCTTGTCCAGCCCGGAAAAACTGGCCTTCTTGTTCAGGATCTTCTGCGCCGGCGGTTCGGTAACGACCTCGTCGCCGGGCTGCAGCGTCGCCGCCGGTTGCGGAGGGCCCTTCGGCTGACGCGATGCCGGCGCCTGACCGGCGGGCGGCGGCGCGCTTTGCCCCGGAGGCGCCACCGCGACCGCGGGCGTTTGTGGCACCACAGTGGTGCCTGGCGGTGGCGGCAATGGCTGTGACTGCACAGGCCCCGGCATGGCCGAACCCTGCCCCGGCAGCGGCCGATTCGGGGCCGGCAGCACCCGGCCCTGCGGCAAGGCCGGCACCTCCTCGTCGTCATCGACCGGGGGCGGAGGATTTCCGCCGCGGGGAATGCCGCCGGGCGGCCGCGGCGCCGGATCGGAAAAGATCGTGCCTATCTGCGCCCGCGCTTCGGGCGCAAGCGAGATACTGGTGGCGGCCATCAGGGCCGCAAAACCGGTCAGACCAATTGTTCGAAACATCTCGCGGCTTTTACAGGCGAATCGGGCTCAGGGATACTGTTCAGCACAACGCTACTATCGCCGGTCGCAGACCTCCGGTTAACACGTCGAATACGGCGGGGAAAGGGCACGTCGTTACCACTGGTCAGGCGGTTCCCGAGATGGAATAACTCCAGGGCGTCAATAGTTCCATCGAGGGCCGGGGGAAATGGCCAGCGAGCATGAAACCACGAAGGAAACAGCTGGGAACATGCCCGATCGTATCAGACTGGACGGCAAGGTCGCCGTCGTCACCGGGGCTGCCGGCGTCATCGGAGCCGCGACCATGCGCCTGCTGGCCGAGCGCGGCGCGCGCATCGTCGCAGTCGACCGCAGGGAACAGGATCTGAAGACCGCCATCGCGGACCTGCCGGCTGCCGCGGAGGCCCTCGCGATCGCAGCCGATGTGACCGACGAGGACGAAGTTGCGGATTATGTCCGCGCCGCGGTCGACGGCTTCGGCACCATCGATGTCTTCTACAACAACGCCGGCGTCGAGGGTGAGGTGAAGCCGATCACGGAGTACTCGCTCGCCGCATTCCGTCGCGTTATCGACGTCAATGTCGTCGGCGTGTTCCTCGGGCTCAAGCATGTGCTGCCGGTGATGCTGAAGCAGGCCGGCGGCAGCATCATCAACACCGCGTCGATCGCGGGCCTGATCGGATCGCCGCAACTGGCGGTCTACAGCGCCAGCAAGCATGCGGTGATCGGACTGACCAAGAGCGCCGCCTTGGAATGCACGGGAACGGGGGTACGGGTCAACTGCGTCTGCCCCGGCCTGATCGACAGCCGCATGCTGAGCGCGATCCTGCAGGGACGCAACGGCAACGAACCTGTTCCCAACGAGAAGATCGTGGAGCGGATTCCCGCGCGCCGGCTCGGACGCGCCTCCGAGGTCGCCTCGATCGTGGCCTTCCTCGCGTCCGACGAGGCGAGCTATGTCTCGGGCTCGGCCTACACTGTCGACGGCGGGCGCACCGCGGCTTAGGTGATCATCGTGGTCGTCCGATACGCGATTGTGTCGGCTAACGGGCAAAGCTGTCGTCAACCGCTGCGTTGCGCCCGCCGAATGGCACTTGGCGGGCGCTTGTAGACTTCCGCAAAGACCGTGTTGAAGCGGCGCAGGCTGCGGAAGCCGGCGCGGGCCGCAATCTCGGTCATTGTCAATTGGGTCTGGTCCAGAAGTCGCTTCGCCCGCTGTACGCGCGCCGTCCTGGCGATCTGGCCGGGGCTGGCGCCGAGGTGGGTGTCGAACAAGCGCGTGAGATGCCGCGCTCCCACTCCGACGCAAGCCGCAAGCGCTTCGACGGATGCATCATCGAGCGCACCCGCATCGATCAGGCGGACCGCGCGTTCGACGGTCGTCAATGAGCCCTTCCATGCCGGCGAGAATGGCGCGGTCTCGGGCCGGCAGCGCAAGCACGGCCGAAAGCCCGCACGCTCGGCGGCGGCCGCCGATGGATAGAAGGATACGTTCGCGGCCTTCGCGGGACGCACCGGGCAGACCGGTCGACAATAGATGCGCGTAGTCCTGACGCCTGAGAAGAACTGACCGTCAAATCGCCGATCACGCCGCACGCGCGCCTGTTCGCAGGCGGCTGCGTCGAGATGCCCGTCCGTGGTCCTGACCGACGACGGAGTCCGATTCCGGCCAGCCATCGCGTCCTCCCGATGCTAGTAGGCCGTCCTGCCTAATGCCGCGGGAGAAACAAGGCAATGGTCGGCACCAAGCGGTTCTTTGGTTGGTCGGTTGCATGGTCGGCGTTCACGATCGCGGTGTTCGCCTGGGGCACCGGGTTCTATGGCCCGTCCGTGTTTCTGCAAGCGCTGCACGACGTGCGCGGCTGGCCGATCTCGCAAATTTCAATGGCGATGACAGCCCACTTCCTGCTGAGCGCGATCGTGATCGCCTATCTGCCGGAGATTCATCGCCGGCTTGGCATCGCCACGACGACGTTCTTTGGCGCTGTCGCAACGGCGGCAGGTCTCGTCTCATGGTCCAATTCGAACGAACCGTGGCAGTTGTTCATCGCAGCCATCCCGAGCGCAGCAGGTTGGGCCACGACCAGCGGTGCAGCGCTGAACGCGATCGTGGCAGGATGGTTCGATCGCGACCGGCCGATGGCGATCGCACTCGCCTTCAACGGTGCCAGCGTCGGAGGCATGGTGTTCGTCCCCTTGTGGGTCTACCTGATACGATCGATCGGATTTCCTTTCGCCGCACTCCTGGTCGGCGGCTGCATGGTCGCCGTGGTCGCCTATCTCTGCGTGAGCTTCCTCGCCAAGTCGCCCGACGAGATGGGGCTCGCGCCGGACGGCGACGCATCGCGTCAACCGGCTCAACGGCCGAAGCCGAGGCTGTCCCGCGGCGAGATCGTCAGAACCCAACGTTTCCTGACCATTTCGGCGGCGTTCGCGCTGGGACTGTTCGCACAGATCGGGCTGCTTGCGCACCTGCTGGTCCGCCTGACGCCGGCGGTCGGAATCGAGCATGCCGGGATGCTCGTCAGCCTGGCAACGCTATGTGCCATCATGGGCAGGACCATCACCGGCAAATGGATCGGCGAGCATGATCGCCGCTTTGCGGCCGCCTTCAATTTTGCGGTGCAGATCGGCGGCGTCCTGCTGCTCATCGTCAGCAGCGGCTGGGGCGGGCTGACGCTCGGATGCATTCTGTTCGGTCTCGGCATCGGCAATCTGACGTCACTTCCACCCTTGATCGTGCAGACCGAATTCGATCGCGCGGATGTGGTCACCGTGGTGGCGCTGATCATTGCCATCAACCAGGCGGTCTTCGCGTTCGCACCTGCAACCATCGGCGCCTTGCGGGATGCGGCGACCGACTATCGGTTGCCGTTCGCGCTCATTGCCGTGACCCAGGTCCTGGCCGCAGTGATCGTCCTCATCGGACGCGGCAGCGCCGCCGCTCCGTCGACTTCAATGGCCGGCCAGGAGCGCGACAGCGAGGAATAGGACTGCAAAATCAATCCCAGCATGCAAACGGCGTGCGATGTGCGCCCCAATCGCCAATGACGGCCTGATTGCTCGGGCCTACCCGCTGTCGGCGCTTTCTGCGCGCCCATTCCGTTGCTAACGTGCGGGCCTCCGGGGATTCAACCCGGGAGCAAAACAACTCTTGGGAGGACTACATGCGTCATGTCATTGCGCTCGTCGGCGCTGTTTGCGTCGCACTTTCGCTGAACAGCGGAGCCTTTGCCCAGGCACCGAACCCGGACAATCCCAATGATGCGGTCGCGGACGCCCTGGCGCCGCCGCCCTATGGCGAGCCGATCAATCTGGAGACCGCCAAGAAGGTAGCCGCCGCCGCTGTCGCCGAGACCGCCAAGCGGAACTGGAATGCCTTCTGCATCGCGGTTGTCAATCCGAGCGGGGACCTGGTCTATTTCGAGAAGCAGGACAATTGCCAATATGCATCGACCACGATCGCCCAGCACAAGGCGCGCACGGCGGCGCGCTATCGCCGTCCGACGCTGGTGTTCGAAACGCTGATCGGCAAGGGTCCCTATTTCGCCTATCTGACGACGCTCGATGACGTGATCGCCTCGCGCGGCGGCAACCTGTTGATGGTCGACGGCAAGATCATCGGCGCGATCGGGGTGAGCGGTGGCTCCGGCTCGCAGGACAACGTGGTGTCCCTCGCCGGTCAGGCCGGGCTCAAATAGCATCGATGATCTCGACACTGGTTTCCGCCGGGTGTTTTTCCCGGCGGAGTTTCCCGTCACCTCACATGGCGCCGGCTGAGCTCACCCGCCCGCCTTCGCCACAACCTGACATGGACGGTAATGCGAATTGATTTCACGCGGCCGCCCTTCCGCGACATGATCTAGGCGACACTGCCGCACCAGTGCTCTGACCTCCGCATATGCAGTTCGAGGACCTCCCTTGCAGCGATGGATCTCCGTGCCGGCCGATGCCCTGGCCTGGCTCGGGGGTCAGGGCACACGCGCTATCGCCGCCCTCGTCTTCATCGGAATCGCGCTGCCGCCGCTTGGTCAACTGCTGAAGCCGTACGTCGCCGAGGCGATTTTTCTCCTGCTCTGCATCTCCTTCATGCGTGTCGATCTCGGAGCGTTGCGCGCGCATCTGCGCCGGCCCGGTCTCGTGCTCGCAGCGACCGCCTGGACCACGCTCGGCGTGCCCGTGATATCCGGCGCAGGCTGCGTCGCCATGGGTTTCGATACCCACGCGCCGGATCTCTTCCTCGCCCTGATGCTGCAGACAGTCGCCTCGCCGATGATGGCCTCGCCGGCGCTCGCCGCCGTCATGGGTCTTGACGCAACGCTGGTGCTGGTCACGCTGGTGACCTCCACCGCGCTGGTCCCGTTTACGGCACCGCTGTTCGCCTACCTTTTCTTCGGTCACGCCCTGTCGCTCTCGCCGCTCGGGCTCGGCCTCAAGCTGATAGCAATTCTCGCAGGCGCCCTCTGCGTCGCAGGCGCGATCCGCGCGATAACCGGCGAAGCCGCGATCAAGCGCCACAAGGCCCCGATCGACGGCTTCAACATCGTGGTCCTGTTCATCTTCGTGGCCGCCGTGATGGGAACGGTGATGGGCAGCCTGTGGGCCGATCCGCTCCGGGCGATCGAATTGGCCGCGCTGGCCTTCACGGTCTTCTTCGCGCTGCTCGGTGCGACGTTCGTGATCTTTCGCAAGGCCGGTCCCGAGCGCGCCTTTGCGCTCGGCCTGATGGTGTCCCAGCGCAACATGGGATTGATGCTGGCGGCCACGGAAGGCGCCTTGCCGGGCACCACCTGGCTTTATTTCGCGATGTCGCAATTCCCGATCTACCTGTCACCGCAACTCCTGAAACCGCTGGCGGACAGGCTCCAGACCGCGCCGTCGGGTCGTCCTGTCGCCCCCGTCGGCGAACCTGATGCCGGGATCTGATGCTATTGCTGCGTCAGGAGGCGCGCGCTACGCTTCGGCAAAATGGCGCAGGAGGCCCGCGTGACCACATCGGACGACAGCACGATTTCTGAAGATCGCCGCGAGGCGCTGCGCTATGCGCTGGCGATCGGCAGCGGTGCGGCGCTGGCCTCCAGCCTGGCCAGCCCGGCTTCGGCGCAGGCAGCTACCGACAACACGCTCGATCGCGTCCGCGCCAACAAGGTGCTGCGCATTGCCGTGCTGCCGGGCGAGTTGCCCTATTTCAACAAGGATCTCGCCTCCGGCACCTGGTCCGGCTTCTCCATCGAGATGGCCAACGACATCGCCAAGCTGCTCGACGTCAAGCTCGAATATACGGAATCGACTTACGGCAATTCGATCCTCGACCTGCAATCGAACAAGATCGACCTCGGCTTTGCGCTCAATCCCACGCCGCAGCGGGCGCTGGTGGTGGACTTTTGCGGCACCGTCTTCCCCCACCCGTTCGGCGCCATGCTGAAGAAGGGGCTGGAGGCCAAAACCTGGGCCGACATCAACAAGCCCGACATCAACATCGCGGTGGACGTCGGCTCCGCCAACGAGGCGGTGGCCCGGCGCTTCGCGCCGAACGCGACCATCAAGTCGCTGAAGTCGCGCGATGAGGTGATGCTGGAGATGTCGTCGGGGCGGGTCGACTGCGTCGTCAACGCGCTGGTGCTCGGCCTCACCGCGATCGCCAAGAACCCCAATCTCGGCACCTACAAGATCCTGCAGTCGCCGTCCGTCGCGATCCCCTCCAGCATGGGTGTCCGCCGCGAGGCCGACAAGCGCTGGCGCGACTTCCTGGCGGTGTGGATCGACTACAACCGCGGCATCGGCCAGATGCGCGAATGGTTCGTCAAGGGCCTCGGCCTCGCCGGCGTCAAGCC
>Ga0105237_10002242_pt1 | contig 24086 bp, 24 predicted proteins | sample KBSC24metaG_FD_81520 | JGI IMG/M metagenome (GOLD analysis project Ga0105237, IMG submission 81520) | Corn rhizosphere microbial communities from Kellogg Biological Station, Michigan, USA - KBS C2-4 metaG | ecosystem: Host-associated > Plants > Roots > Rhizosphere > Soil | place: Michigan, USA...
GCATCGGCGGCGGCGATCGCGTCGGCCACCGCGGGGACGATCATGTCGGCGCGCGCCTCCATGGCGGCGATGCCGGTGAAGATGGAGAGCGCCGCGAACATCATCGCGGTGAAGCTGGAGGTCATCGCGAAGGCGCGGTCATGCGTCGCCTCGGGCAGCACGACGACATGGGTGTTGCCGCCCGCGCGCCGCGCGAGCTCGCCCTCCGCGTTGCAGGTGATGACGAGATGGTGGGCGGAGCCCACGATGGTGTCGACCAGGTCGACGGCCGCGATGCTCTCCGGGCTGCTGCCCGAGCGGCCGAAGGAGACGAGCAGGGTCGGCACGTCGCCGCGCAGGTGGAGCGTCGGCGCGCTGACGATGTCGGTGGTGGCGATCGCCTCGACCGGGCGATCCAGCACCGCCGACAGCCAGGGCACGAGGCTCTCGCCGATGAAGGCGGAGGTGCCGGCGCCCGTCAGGATGATGCGCAGCTCCTCGCGGGCCAGCAGGGGCGCGAGGAAGGCGTCGATCGCGGGCTGGCGATCGCGCAGGATCGCCTGCGTCGCGCGCAAGGTCTCGGCCTGCTGGAGGATTTCGCGGCGGGTCCAGCTGTCATCCCCCGTGGCCTGCGGGGCGGGGGCGGAGAGAGTCTCAGGCATGGGGGTGGCAGGCTCCGTGATAGGCATCCAGCGTCGCGCCGATGTGCGCGACGACGAGATCGGTGGGATCGAGCGTGGCCTGGCCGGCGCGGACGGCGGCATAGGCGACGGGAAGATGCTGGCTGAGCAGCGGCAGCGGCGCGGGATGGTCGCGCAGATTGGCGAACAATCGGGCCTGCGCGGCGGCGATCTCGGCGTCCGGCCAATAATAGCGGATACGGTCGCTCAGGCTGTATTGCAGCTGGAGATCCAGCGCGGCGCCGGTCTCGTGATAATAACGCCGCCAATGGCCCGGCTCGGCCTTCATGCGGGCGATGGCGACATCGCGCAGCTTCGCGCGCCCGGCGGCGTCCACGGTCTCGCGCTCGATCGCGTCGAGCGCCCACAGCGCCTCGCGCAGCGCGAAGGTGACGCCGGGGCCGACCTTCAGGATGGCGAAATGATCGCGCACCAGCGCGGCGAGCGCCGGGGCGGTCTGGTAGTCGGTGGAATGCGCCTCGAACACGATATGCGCGACCGGCGCGATCGCCGCGCTGAGCGCCGTCGCCGCCTCCGGCCGGTAATCGACCACCTTCATGTGATCGAACTCGACGCCGGGCTGGACGACGGTGGCGATCACGCGACCCCAGGCGCTCTCCAGGCCGGATTCGCGGAACAGCGCACGATGCATGTCGAGCGTGGCCAGCGCCGCCTCGGGCGTGGTGACGGCCAGCGTGTCGAGATCCTCCGCCGCGCCGCCGGGCACGGGAACCTCGGTGCCGATCACATAGACGGGGGCGTCCGCCGGATCGCCTTCATAGGCATCCTCCGCCGCACGGCAGAGGCGCGCGGCGCGCTCCGCGATGGTGCGCTCGGGCAGCGGCACGGGATCGTCCGCACAGCTCATCGAGCAATCGAGATGGATCTTGCGGAAACCGGCGCGGACATAGTCGGCGACCATGATCGCCGCCTTCGCCATCGCCTCCTCGGCGGGGAGCGCGGTCCAGGCATTGGGGCCGAGATGATCGCCGCCGAGCGCCAGGCGATCGAGCGGGAAGCCGGTGCGGGCCGCGATCCCTTCCACGAAGGCGCGGAAATCGGCGGGGACCATGCCGGTATAGCCGCCATCCTGGTTCACCTGGTTCGAGGTCGCCTCGATCAGCACCAGCGGCGCGTCATGGCGCAGCGCGTGGGCGAAGGTGGCCTCAATCACCAGCGGATGCGCCGAGCAGACCGAGGTCACGCCGATGGTCTCACCTTCTTTGTGGCGATCGATCAGATTTCGAATCAGCTTCATCGACGGCTCCTTTCGAGCCATGTCTAGCGAGTTTGATGTTTCGTCGCAACAAAAAGAAACAAAACGAAACTACGCTATTTGCGCGTCCGCCTCGATGCCCGTGCTTTCGTCGGCATCCGCCGAGTCCGGCTCGATCGCGAGGAGCAAGGAGGCGGCCAGCGCGAGGCCGATGCCGACGAGCTTGAGCGAGCCGGGCATGACGCCGAGCGCGACGAGCGAGATGATCGCGGTGGCGAGCGGGGCGCCGGCATTGGTCAGCGGCGCGACGATGATCGCCTTGCCGTAGCGGAAGGCGAAGACCAGGGTCAGCGCGCCGATCGCGTTCAGCACCTGGATTCCCGCCGCCAGCCAGGGGCCGTCCGCGCCATAGTTGATCGGGTGGCTGAAGTCGGTCATCGCCCAGGCGACCGGGATCAGCGCGAGCCCCGTCACCGTCATGTAGAAGAAGATGCTCTCCGCCGACATGACGTGGTTGGCGGACTTCATGAAATAGGCCTGCAGGCCCCAGCAGGCCATCACGATCAGCGCCATCCACAGCCAGCTGCCGCCGTGCGCGCCGCCGCCGGGCGCGAAATCGAAGGTCGGCAGCGCGAGCAGCGCCAGCAGGATGCCCAGCGCGCCGAGCTTGCCCGTCCGCTCGCCCATGAACAGGAAGGACAAGGCGATGGTGACGACCGGGGACAGAGAGATGACCGGGAAGATCAGATAGGCCGGCCCGCGCGTCACCGCGTAGAAGAGCACCATCTGCCCGCCGGCGCCCAGCGCGCCGACCGCGACACCATAGCCGATCGCGCGGGCGTCCCGGTCCAGTTTCCAGCCGGCCTGCGCCAGCACGATCAGCGCGGGCGGGATCATGGTCAGCGCCCACACGCAATAGACCAGAGTCTCGGGGAAGCCGCGTTCGGGCGAGAGGCCGGAGAAAGCGCCCCATATGCCCCACAGGCCAACGGTCGCCAGCGCGTTGAACAGCCAGGCGCGGCCGGCGGGGGAGGAGGATGCGGTCATGCGCTGGCCTTGTTCTGATCGGGGGCGGCCTCGACGAGCAGGAAATGCTCGAAGCGGGCGGGAAGGGTGGCGACCGGGCCGCTGACGGTGCCGAGCGGCGCGCCGGTGAAGCTGTCGGTCAGCCGGTGCCGGCCGGCGGGCAGGCCGCGCAGCGTGACCGGGCCGGACCAGCTATCCGCATAGAAGGCATAGTGCATCTTGCCGCCGGCGCGGATCGCATGGCCTTCCGGCTTGTCGAAGCCGATGTCGTAGAGGCCGCCGAGATATTCGCCCTTGGGCAGCATGTTGGCGCGATAGAGCGCGATCCACTTGCGCCAGAGCGTTTCCTTCTCCGGGTTCAGCGCGATACCGCCGGGCGGCAGCGGATCGGTGGTGTTCACCGGATCGTGCGGCCAGGTGAACTTGGTCGAGAGGATGCCGCCGATGCCGTAGGCGGACGCGAAATCGTTGTGCCGGTCGCTGAGCTCGACATGGTCGCCGGCGAAGGGCGCGGAGGGGCCCATCATCGCCTTGAACGTCTTGCCCTTCAGGCGGACCTGCCAGGACGAGGTCGGATCGGAGGCCGGGGTGTGGTTCATGCCCCGGATATTGTGGAAGGCGAAGGAATCGCCGCACGGGCAGATCTCCATCACCGCCTGCGGATTGATGGCCATCGCCTCGTCGTAGAGCGCCTTCCAGAAATCCTGCAGCTTCTCGTAGGATTCCTCGGGCCGGGCATGGTTGTGCGCAGGGTTGTAGCAGGGCGCGACGCCGTTCAGGTGCTGGCCGTCGAGCTTCAGCCCCTCATAGCCCCATTCGCCGAGGATGCGGCGGACATGGCCGCGGAAATAGTCGACCACCGGCGGATAGGCCGGGCAGAGCGTGAAGGCATCCCAGAAGCTCACATTCTGCGCCGCGCCGTTGCGATCGAGCAGCAGCATGTCGGGATGGTCGCGCAGCACGTCGGTGCCCGGATCGGCGGCGAGCGGGGCGAGCCAGAGCCGGGGGCGCATGCCCGCCGCCTTGATCCGGTCCGCGAAGGCCTTCATGTCGGCATCGCCGCGCGGGAATTTGGCGCGGTTGAGCTTCCAGTCGCCTTCCGACGTCTGCCAGCCATCGTCCAGCACCGCCCATTCGAGGCCGATCGCCTTGGCCTTGGGCAGGGCCGTGAAGACCTCATCGAGGGTGAATTGCCGGCCATAGCCCCAGGCGCACCAGACCGGCGCGTAGCTGGGCTCGGGGATGGCCGGGGCAGCGATGCCGCGCTCGGCCATGATCCGGCGATAGGCATCGAGCGGGCGGAAGTGATCGCCCTCGTGCGCCATCACGAAGATGGGCGGCAGAGCCAAAGTGGCACCGGGCGCCAGCAGCACCGGCTCGTCCCCGGCGATGGCGATGCGCGTGCCGGCCGGCTGGCCCGAGACGGGCAGCGAGACGAGGCGCGGCACCGTGTCGACATGGCCGACGGCGAGGCCGACATCCCGCCGCCAGACGGCCGCGACCGGCGTGCCGCCGCCATAATCGGAGGCGTTCATGCCCATGAAGTTGCGCTGGCCGAAGCCGGGCACGACCGGCTGCACCCAGTCCCGCCGGTCCGGATAGGAGGCGCCCGAGAAGCTCCAGGCGCCGTCCGGATGGGCGAGCAGGTCGTGCGTCGCCGCCTGCCATCCGGCGATGGCGAGGGGGGCGGAGCCGGTGTTGCGATAGGCGATGTCGAGCAGGGCGAGGCCCGGATAGCGATCGAGGAAGGTGACCGAGACCTGCTTCTCCACCATGCCGTCCGCGCTGCCGCGCAGATGGCAGGTGCGTCCGGGGCCGTGCGGGCCGGAGACGGCCTCCTCGCGCTGGTCGATCAGCAGGAAGCGGTCGATGATGCGCTGGTCGTCGAGCCGGATCGCCTCGCCGGGCTCCATCGCGGTGAGCGCCGTCGCCCCGCGCGAAAGGCGCGAATGCAGGCCCGAATCGAACTCGATGGTCAGCACGCCGTCCGACAGGCGGAGCGTCGGCGCGTCCCGGGTGGCGATCCGGGCGAAGACGGGCGGTGCCATGGAGAGCATGGCGCCCGTGCTCATCAGTTGGGCGATCGCCGCGCGGCGGGAGACAAGGGGCTGCGACATAAGCGGATCTCTCCGGAAACGTGCCGTCGTCGATCGGCGATCGACCCGGCCTTGTCATGAGACTTGCACAGTCGCCCCAGTTTGCGCAATCTAAAACGCAACATAGAATGTGTTTCGTTTAGTTTCCTTTGGAGGTGAGGATGGACGCGATCAGGATTATGGCGCTGGGGACGACGGCGTTGCTGCTCATGGGCGCCGCGCCGGCGCCAAAGGCTTATACCGAGGCGGATTTCGCGCGCGTGCCGAAGCTCGACGCGCACGTCCACGCCAATGTCGATGATCCGGCCTTCCTGAAGCTGGCGGCGCGGGACGGGTTCGAACTGCTGTCGATCAATGTCGACTATCCCGATTTCCCGCCGCTCGCGACCCAGGCGGCGGTGGCCTACAAGATGCGCGCGGCCGATCCCAAGCGCTTCCACTTCGCCACCACCTTCGCGATGGACGGCTTCGGCACGCCGGGCTGGACGGCGCAAGCGGAGAAGCAGGTCGACACCGGCTTCGCGCACGGCGCGGTGGCGGTGAAGGTGTGGAAGAATATCGGCATGATCGCCAAGGATGCGGCGGGCAAGCGCGTCTTCCTCGACGATCCGCGCTTCGATCCGGTGATGGCGCATATCCAGGCCAGGGGCGTGCCGCTGATCGCGCACCAGGGCGAGCCCAAGAATTGCTGGCTGCCGCTCGATCAGATGACGACCGACAATGACCGCTCCTATTTCAGCGAGCATCCGGAATATTACATGTACAAGCATCCGGAGGAGCCGAGCTACGAGCAATTGATGGCGGCGCGCGATCGCTTCGTGGCGCGCCATCCGCATCTCGCCTTCGACGGCGCGCATATGGCCAGCCTCGAATGGAGCGTCGACGAGCTGGCCCGCTTCCTCGATCGCTATCCCAATGCGGTGGTCGATCTCGCCGCGCGGATGACCCAGGTGCAGGTCCAGTCCAATGCGGATCACGCCAAGGTCCGGAATTTCTTCATCAAGTACCAGGATCGGCTGATGTACGGCACCGACCTGACCGACAATCCGCCGGACCCGAAGGCGCGTGCCCAGAACCCGCCGGCCACCGGCGATTTCATCAAGGAGGCGGATGACGCCTGGCGGTCCGACTGGCGCTATCTCGCGACGGCGCTGCCCCAGCATGTCGATGCGATCAAGGCGGATGCGCCGGGGCTGGCGCTGCCGCGCCCCGTGATCGACAAGATCTATTACGCCAATGCCCGGCGCTTCTTCCATCTGAAGGGGTAAGCACCGCGCCGCCGCCGGATCGCCGCGCGCGATCCGGCGGCGGGCCGCGCGTCAGGCGTGGTGGATGCGGAAGCCCAGCCGGTCCGACGCCGACCGGATATCCTCCGGCACCGATCCCTCGGTGACGAGGTGGTGGAGATCCTCGATGTTGATGATCCGGTGCAGGCAGACGCGCCCGAACTTGGAGCCGTCGGTCACCGCGATCACCTCGCGCGCGGCGCGGACCATCTGGCGGTTGAGCATCGCCTCGGGCTCGTAATGGGTGGTGATGCCGCATTCGATATCGAGGCCGTCGACGCCGAGGAACAATTTGTCGACCCGCAGGTCCTCCAGCGCCGCGACGGTCTGCGCGCCATAGAGGGCGCGGTTCTTCCGGCGCAGGGTGCCGCCCAGCATGACGATGTTGAGCCGCTCCTTCGCGGCGAGCACGGACAGGATGTCGATATCGTTGGTGAGGACGGTGATGTCCTCGTCGTCCGGCAGGAAGCGCGCGATCTGCAGCGTCGTGGTGCCCGAATCGAGGACGATCGATTCGCCGGGCGCGACCATGGCGGCGGCCAACTTGCCGATCCGCACCTTTTCGCTGGCATGGCTGGAGCGCTTGACCTCGACCGCCGGCTCGGCGGGCACGTTGACGGCGTCGGCGCTGATCGCGCCGCCATAGGATCGCTCCATCACGCCGCGCAGCGCGAGGAAGCGCAGATCCTTGCGGATGGTCTGCATGGACACGCCGAAACGCTCGGCGAGCGGCCCGACCTGGACGCTGCCGCGCTCCTTCACGAGGGTGCTGATCTGCTGTCGCCGTTCACTCGTGTCGCGGATCATCCGGCCATTCCTGCTTCGAAAACGAAACCTCAGATATCAGGCGAAGCGGGGCTCTTCAATCGATCTGCCATGTTTCGTTATTTTTCGGTTTGACATACGCTATAAAACGAATGCAGATTTGGCCGGCAAAATAACGATCGAAACTTCGCAGGCGGAAGCGCGCATCAGACGCGATGGGTTCGAGCTGGCTCGGCGGCGGGGCTGCTTTGCCAGACAGAGACAGGAAGGGGTACATCATGGGAGCGAAACTCCGGACATCCGGCTATTGGGCGAGCGCGAGCATCCTCGCCATGCTGGCGTCCACAGCCGCATTCGCGGCCGATCAGGCGGGGCAGCAGCCGGATCCGGCGCAGCCGTCGCAGGCCGCCCAGCCCGATCCGGGCGCGGTGGCCCAGTCCGGGCCCGGGCAAGGCGGCGATACGTCGATCGTGACCGAAAGCAGCCATGACGAGATCGTGGTGCGCGGCGTGCGCGGCAGCCTGTTGCGGTCGATCGACACCAAGCGCGATGCCTCCACCATCGTCGACGCGATCTCCGCCGAGGAGCTGGGCAAGTTTCCCAACCGCAACGTCGCCGAGGCGCTGGCCAACATTCCGGGCGTCACCGTCGGGCGCGACGGGCGCGGCGAGGGCAAGAGCGTGACGGTGCGCGGCCTGGGCGAGGATTTCGCGCTGACCAGCCTCAACGGGCGCATCCTGCCGACCGATGGCCCGGATCGCTCCTTCGCCTTCGACGTGCTGCCGTCGGAAGTGATCTCCGGCGCCGAGATCCAGAAGGCGGCGCAGGCCTCGCAGCTCGAGGGCAGCATCGGCGGCAATATCGATCTGCGCACCGCGCGTCCGTTCGATCACAAGGGCTTCCATGCCGCGGGATCGGCGGAAGGCCAGTATAACCAGTTCGCCGGAAAGGGCGGCTACAAGGCCTCGGGCGTCGTCAGCACCACCTTCGCCAACGACACGATGGGCATCCTGGTCTCCGGCACGTACAACAAGTACCAGTTCCGGACCGACAATCTCGGCGAATATTCGAGCACCGACACGTTCGACATCGCCACCGACGCCAGCGGCCAGCGCAGCATCGTGCAGGTTCCGAGCGGCGGCGTGATTGTCCCCTATTTCTACAGCGTCGGCTACGTCGTCGGCCAGCGCCAGCGCTGGGGCGGCTCGGCCGCCTATCAGTGGAAGCCGTCGAGCAACTTCGAGTTCCGCCTCGACGGCATCTACAGCAACTACAAGGATCACGAGCACAACCATCGCGTCTCGGTCGGCCTGACGCCGCTCGCGGACGACGGCAGCGTCCGCTGGGATCTCAACAACATCACCGTCGACAAGAACAAGGTCGTCACCAACTATACGGTCGATCCGGCGACCATCGACATCCTGGCGACCGACGAGCCGCGCAACTCGATCACCTACCAGATTGGCGGCCATATCGACTGGAAGCCGGTCGACCGGCTCAAGGTCGGGATCGACGCTTATTATGGCCGCGCCACCGACGATACCGGCGGGCAGAACCGCTTCGTCGTGGCGGGCATTCCCGGCGCGCGCGCCGTCGTGACGACCCACAATGGCGGCCTGCCCGACATGGTGCTGACCATTCCCAATGCCGACGGCACGATCACCGACCGGACGCTCGACCAGGCCGGCAACGACGATCTGCGCGCCCATTATATCGGCATCCAGGGCCAGAACATCTCGGACAAGACCAAGGGCGCGAAGCTCGATTTCCAATATGATGCCGACAATGGCTGGCTGAAATCGATCAGCTTCGGCGGCGCGTTCAGCGATCGCCGGAAAGACGTCGACGTGATCGACAACCAATATACCACCGCCGAGAATTTCGCGGGCTATCCGTTCACCTTCTCGGATATCGGCGCGAACGTGGTGCTGCCGCCGCAGTTCAGCAACATCCTGCCGAACGTGTCGGGCAATTTCCCGCGCAGCTTCCCGACGTTCGACATCGACACCTATCTCGCCTCGCTGTCCAAGGCCGAGAACAATCCGAACGTGATCAACCCGAATACCGGCGAGCCCTATCCGTCCGGCTATGCGGCGCAGCAGGTCGTCCCCGATCTGCTGGCCTCCTACGGCATTCACGAACGGACCTGGAACGGCTATTTCCAGTTCAACCTCGGCGGCGATCGCTGGAAGGCCGACATCGGCGCGCGCTACGTGAACACCACCGTCAGCTCGCTGGGCTACGGGGCGTCGGTGCGCAGCTACGTCGTGATCGGCGCCGGCACCGCGAACGTCGTGTTCAACCCGATCCAGCCGATCCGCGGCGGGGGCAGCTATTCGCGCCTGCTGCCGTCCGCCAACTTCTCCTACGACATTGCCGACGGCCTGCGGGTCCGACTGGCCGCGTCGCAGGCGATCTCGCGCCCGACCTTCGGCCAGCTGTCATCGGCCAAGGATTATTCGGCCGCCCAATCCAACACGCCGGTGGTGACCGACGCGGGCAATCCCAACCTCAAGCCGGTCTCGGCGAACCAGGCGGACATCTCGCTCGAATATTACCCGACCACCCGCCTGGCGCTGACGGCCGCCGCTTTCTACAAGCATCTGAAGAATTTCGTGACCACCAAGGCGGTGCCTTTCAACCTGGTGCCGACCGACCAGGTGCCCGGCGCGCCGGCCAGCTTCCCGTTCACCGAGCTGACCTACGTCAATGGCGACAGCGCCAACGTCTACGGCGTCGAGGTGGGCGGCCAATATTTCCTCGACAACGGCCTCGGCTTCCAGGCGAACGCCACCTACAACCGCTCGCGCGCCAAGCGGGAGGGGCGGCCGACCACCGATCTGCAGGATGCCGTGCCCTTCTCGGCCAATGCCAAGATCTTCTACGAGAAGCATGGCATCAACGCCTCGGTCTCGTATCAATTCCAGTCGAAATTCACGTCGTCGCAATACAGCTATATCGACTCGCTGGCCATCAAGCAGGCGCCGTATCACGAGCTCGACGCCAGCATATCCTACGACATCCTGCCGCAGATCACCGTCTATACGCAGGCATCGAACCTGCTCGATTCGGCGATCAAGCGCTATTCGACCTACAAGAACGTCCCCGCATTCTACGAATATACGGGGCGGGCTTTCTTTTTCGGCGTGCGGGCGCGCATCTAAGGCGCCCGCATGACCCGTGGGACGGGCCCGGGCAAGGGTGTCGCGGGACGCCCCTGCCCGGTCCGCCCGGGCGATCAGACGCCGCGATAGACCAGCGCGACGAAGAGCGCGGGGTAGACGGGGCCCTTGCCCCATTTGGCATCGAACGCCGCCGTCGGATGCGCGGCGATCACCTGGTCGGCGCTCATGCCCTTGCGCTTCATCGCGGCGACCTTGTCGCGGACGGCGACGAGCATGTCGCGATATTCGGTGAGGCTCGCGCGATTGCCCAGCGGGCCATGGCCCGGCACGATCATCGTGTCCGGCCCGGCCTGCTGGATGGTCCAGTCGGCGGCCTTGATCGTGCCGTCGATGCTGCCGCGCTCATAATGATCGATGAACGGATAGACGCCGTTCCAGAAGATGTCGCCGGTGAAGATCACGTCCGCTTTCCTGAAGCGGACCATGAGGTCGCCATCGGTGTGCGACAGCATGTAGGGGCGGATCTCGACCGTCTCGCCGTTGATCGTCATGGTCTTGGGCGCGGAGACGAGCATGGTCGGGCGCCCGCCCTTCGGCACCGGCGTGAAGGTGTGGTCCCACTCGTCGATGCGGATCGTCTGGCCGAGATGCTTCGCGGTCGCCGGGCTGGCGATCACCGTGGCGCCCTTGGCGTGGAGCCAGGCGTCGCCGTCGGCATGATCCCAATGCCAGTGGGTGTTCACCACATAGCGGACCTTCGACGCGCCCAGCGTCTGGAGCGTGTCCTCGATCCGGGCCTTGGAGACGGCGATGCCGGCGTCGACCATGAACGCGCCGTCGGGGCCCGCCAGCACGCCGATATTGCCGCCGGATCCGTCCAGCATGCTGGCATGGTCCCGCAGCGGCGTGACGGTGATCGGCGACTGCGCGGCCGATCCGGTGATCAGGTCGTAGATGGATTGCCCCGCAAGGGCGGGGGCGGCCGCGAGGCCGCCGGCGCAAAGCAGCAGCGCCGCTTGCTTCAGATATCGGGATTTGGTCGCGTTCATCGTTCGATCCCCCTCGATGGTTTCAGGACTTCGATTTTCGACCCTTTATGAAGGAGTTCAACAGGATGGATTTGGATGCGGCTTCCAATCCGTTGAACGATGCCGGTCGTGCCTCCCGGCGTTCAGGCGCGGCTGCGCCGCCAGACGCCACGCGAACTGAGGAAGGAGGAGAGCCACGCCACGGCGAAGATGCCCAACAGGCCGAACCCGATGGCGTTGACATGCGCTTCCACGAATTCGCACGCATCGCGCAGCCAGCCCGTCGCCTGGACGGTGTCGCCGATCAGGTCGACGAGTTCGACCAACCCGATGATGCCGGCGGTCACCGCCGAGGTCAACGTGATCACCGTATTGTACAGGCGCCGCCGGTCCGGGGTGATCAGCGCCCAGCGATAGGCGTGCATCATCGCCACGCCGTCGATCGTGTCGATCAGCGACATGCCCGCGGTGAAGAGGATCGGGAAGACCAGCACGGAGGAGAGGCCGAGCCCTTTCGAGGCCTGCGCCGTCGAGACGCCGAACATCGCCACCTCGGTCGCGGTGTCGAAGCCCAGCCCGAACAGGAAGCCGAGCGGGAGCATGTGCCAGCTGTGGCGCACCAGCCGCAGGACCGGCCGGAAGATCCGCGAGAGCGGGCCGGTGGGGGCGAGGAGCGGATCGTCGCCGTCGGCCAGGCTCGCATGGCGATGGCCATGGCGGTGGCTGTGCGACCGGCGGCGGATTGCCCGGAAGATCTCGATGTTCATGTAGGCGATGGCGAGCAGCAGCGACGCCGAGACGAGGGTGCTGATGATCCGCCCGACCCCCTGCAGCCGCTCGAACAGGCCCAACGAGCTCGCCGCCATCGCGACGACCACGGTCACCAGGATGACGATCGCCGAATGGCCGAGCGCGAAGAAGAAGCCGACCGAGACCGGCTGCTTCTCCTCCTGCATCATCTTGCGGGTGACGTTGTCGATCGCGGTGATGTGGTCGGCATCGATCGCGTGGCGCAGCCCCAGCCCGTAGACGATGGCGCAGATGCCCAGCAGGTCGAGATGGTGCCGGAAGGCGGCCAGCGCCCAGATCCAGGCACCGATATTCGCGACGACCAGCGCGCCGCACAAAGCGAGGGAGCGGGTGCGGACGGTCCGGGCGGGGGAAGGCGATAGTGTCTCTGCCATATGCGTCGTCCACATCCGGTCAATCCTCCCGCTGACAGAGGAGGATTCGCTTTGCCTAGGGCAGGGGGCCTTGCTGCGCCCGGCTGGCATCCGGCCCATAGCCGAGCGAGACGACGAGCACAGCCAAAAGCCCGCCGGCCAGCTGCGCGACCACGAACAGCGCCGCCGTCGCCGGGGTGAGCATGATCGGCCCGGCCGCCACCAGAGCGCCGATCGCGATGGCGGGATTGGCGTAGGAGGAAGGCGTGTAGAGGATCATGCCGGTCAGCCAGGCGCCGACCGCGAACGGGCCGGCCTCGGCATGCCGGGCGCGGGAGACGCCGAAGACGATGACCATCAGCCCCGCCGTGGCGATCACCTCGCTGGCCACCAGGGCCCGGCCGGCCGTCGCCAGGGGCATGGCCGGCGCCGGGAAGACGATCCGTGCCAGCATCGCCCCGGCGATCGCGCCGATGATCTGGCAAATAGCGTAAGCGACCGCGCACCGCGACGACCGCTCGCCGCGCAGCCATTGCCCGGCGGTGATGACCGGGTTGAAGTGGCCGCCCGACACCGCGCCAAAGGCGAGGATCAGGGCGACCAGCGCGCCGCTGGTCGCCACCGCATGGAGGAGCAGGGCGGCGGCGACCGGCGCGCCGAAATTCGCGGCGACCACGGCCGAGCCGGTCGCCGCGAACATCAGCATGAAAGTGCCGACGCCTTCGGTGCCGGCCCGGCGCGCGAGGGCGTGGCTGGGATCGGCTTCGAAAAAGCAGATCGTGGACCGCGCCCGATCGCTCACAGGCCGGCCTTGTCCGCCTTCTCGGCCTCGGCCCGCCAGCGCCGCTGGACTTCGTCCATCTTCTCGGCGAGCTGCGACGGCACGAGGATGCCCTTCTGGAAGCAGATGTTCGAGAAGGCGACCGCCCAGCGCTCGTAATAGGTCAGCTTGTTGACCATCTCGGCGCCGAGCGCCTCGACGCCGCGGCGCTTTTCCTCGGTGTTGATGATCTTGTGGAAGTCGAGCACGTCGGCGAGCGCGTGGCAGCGTTTCTCCCAGGGCAGCAGTTCGTGCTCGGTGATCTGCACCGGGCCGGCCTCCAGGCCGCCAATGTCGTTGGGGATCCGGTTGACCAGATTTTCGGGCTGACTCAACTGCGGGTTGACGGTCATCATGCTGCCTCCTGCTGGACGACCGGGTGGATGACCCCGATCATCGTGTCGCGGGTCACCAACGCCGCGAGCTGGTCCTCGCTGAAATCCTCGGTTCCGGCGGGGCGCTTCGGGAGCACCAGATAGCGGACCACCGCGGTGGAATCGTGGACGCGGACCTCGACATCGTCCGAAACGATGGTGCCGAATTCCTTCAGCACCGCGCGCGGCTCGATCACGGCGCGCGCGCGATAGTTGCGCGACTTGTACCAGTCGGGCGGCAGGCCGAGGACGGGGCGCGGGTAGCAGGAGCACAGGGTGCAGACGATCAGGTTGTGGACCGTCTCGCTATTCTCCAGCACGATCAGGTCGGTGTCGTCGTAGAAGCTGATCCCGATCTCCTCGCAGGTCTTGCGGCCATCTTCGAGCAGCTTGGCGCGGAATGCGGGATCGACCCAGGCGCGGGCCACGATCTTGGCGCCGAGCAGCGGGGTGCGGGAATCGAGCACCTCGATCTGGCGGCGGATCTCCTCCGCGGTGAAAAGCCCGCGCTCGATGAGCAATTCGCGCAACGCGGTTTCCATCAGCTCGTAATAGCCGGGCTCCCCGTCATGCGTGATCGGGGTGTGATCATGGTCGTGATCGTGATGGTGATCGTGACCATGGGTGTCGGACGGTGCGACCATGTCAGATCCTTTCCAGCCAGTTTTCGAAGACTTCGATGTTGAGCGCATCGTGCGCCGGGCCGGCATAATCGGGCCACAGCTCCTTGAGGGGGAAGGCGATGCGGTAATAATGCTGCTTGTCGCCGCCATTCTGGCCGTAGCCCTCGCGCTCGTTGTCGAGCTGCATGGGCTCCAGCACCTTCTGCACGACGCCGGTCTTGCCGCGCAGATAGATGGGCACGCGATAATGGGCGATCGGCGTCCGGTTCATCACCCGGACGGTTTCGCCGGGCTGGAACAGCACCGCCTGCCCGGTGGCGACGGCGATGTGGGGAAGCCCGATGGATGTCTGTGCCGAGGCCGTCATGTTCATTCTCCTCATGCGAGAGCAGAGCAACGGTGGGTGTCACCTAAGGCCCTTCCCCGGGCGACGGCCAGCCGAATTGCCATGCTGATCGTCCGGTGACTTGGACGCCGGTTCCGGTCCCCTGGATCATCCCGGAAACGCGGCGTCCGACGGGCGTCACCGGCGGGCGCGGCCGATCTGGCCGAAGACCCTCTCGACCTGGGCCGGGAGGGACAGGACCGCGAGATCCGCATCCTCCGGAATGACGTGGGGCGCGGCCCCGGGATCGGCGAGCAGCGCGGCCCGGATGTCCGGCACCTGCCGGAGGATCTGCTCCAGCGGGACGCCGGGCCCGGCCCGCGCCGCGACCTCCCGCCACAGCGCCAGGAAGAAGGCCCGCTGGCCGGTGACGATGTCCACGCCGCCGCGGCGGCCATGGCCCGGGCAGACGATCTCCGGCGCCAGGGATTCGACGAACGCCAGATAATCCGGCCATTCGGCCATCTCGCCGTCGCGCACGATGTTGAACGGGCCGTTGGTCACCAGATCGCCGACGAAGACGATGCGCTCGCCGGGCAGCCAGATGATCGTGTCGCCCCGCGTATGGCCCCAGCCGAAATGGTGAAGCTCGACGCGCCGGTCGCGGCCTTCGATGGACAGCGCCCGCTCGAACGTCATGGTCGGGGGCAGGAGCGAGGTGTCCCGCAGATCGGGCCTGAGCCTGGCGACCTGCTCCCAGCGGCCGGGCTCGCCTCCGAAGGCGCCGGTCTCGGAGCGGCGCAATTCCTCCACCATCGCGTCGCAGCCGATGATGGCGGCGCCGGTCTTCTCGCGGATGCGGCGATTGCCGTAGACGTGGTCGCCATGATGGTGGGTGTTGACGACGAAGCGGAGCGGCTTGTCGCCCACCGTTTCCCGCACCGCCGCCAGCAGCGCGTCGCCGCGCGACGGCATGTTGGAATCGACGAGCAGGACCTCGTCGCCGAGATCGACCCAGCCATTGTTGCACATCAGGCTGCGCACGGCGCCGGCCGGGCCGGTCTTCGCGCCCTCCTGGAAATAGCGGGTGCCGCCGCGCAGGAAGAAGACGCCCGGTGCCAGCTCTTCGGGCGTGGTCACCGAATAATCGTCGGCCGGCTCGATGGCGGGGTCCTCGCGTCGGGACAGTTCCTCGAGGATGCAGCATTGGCCCATGGCGAGCGCCTTTCCTGATCTGGGGGGGAGGGATCGTCAGCCGCGGATGAAGCGCAGGATATCCGCGTTGAGTTCGTCGGCGTGCGTGGTCAGCATGCCGTGCGGATAGCCTTCATAGACTTTGAGCGTGCCGTGCTTGAGCAGCATGATGCCGATATGCGCGGCGGTGCCGATCGGGACGACCTGGTCGTCGGAGCCGTGCATCAGCAGGACGGGCACGTCGATGGCCTTCAGATCCTCGGTGAAGTCGGTTTCCGAGAAGACCTTGATGCAGTCGTAATGGGCGTTCGCGGCGCCTTCCATGCCCTGGCGCCACCAATTGTGGATGGTCGCCTGCACCACATGGGCGCCCGGCCGGTTGAAGCCGTAGAAAGGCCCGCTGGCGACCTCATGGTAGAAGCCCGCGCGGTTGGCGGCGAGCGCGGCGCGGAAGCCGTCGAACACCTCGATCGGCACGCCGTTGGGATTCGTGCCGGATTTCAGCATCACCGGCGGAATGGCGCCCACCAGCACCGCCTTGGCGACGCGGCCCGGCTTGGCCCTGGCGACGTACCGGCAGGCCTCGCCGCCGCCCGTCGAATGGCCGACATGGATCGCGCCCTGGAGATCGAGATGATCGGTCAGCGCGATCACGTCGGCGACATAGGTGTCCATGTCGTTGCCGACGTCCGTCTGCGAGGAGCGGCCATGGCCGCGCCGATCGTGCGCGATGACGCGGAAGCCCTGGTGGAGGAAGAACAGCATCTGCGCGTCCCAGTCGTCCGCGCTCAGCGGCCAGCCGTGGTGGAACATGATCGCCTGCGCGTCCTTGCGGCCCCAATCCTTGTAGAAGATGCTCGTGCCGTCGGCGGTGGTGATCGCGTTCATCTGCCTGCTCCTGCTGTCGGTGCGCCGGAACATTAGGCACAGCGGAAGTGCCTCAGAAGCCGATGAATCTGTACGGAGCGTCCAATCCATTGAACGGTCGCGCACGCGCCGCCGCTTCAGGGGAGGACGGCCTTCGGGAACGCGCCGGCGAGATGATCGAGGAAGGCCCGCATCGAGGGCTGCAGCCCCCGGCGATAGGGGATGAGCGCCGTCAGCGTGGAATCGCCCGCGATCCAGTCGGGCAGGATGCGGGCCAGCCGGCCGGCGCGCACGGCCCCGGTGCCGACATAGCCCGGCAGGGCGACGATCCCGAGGCCTTTGATCGCCGCCGTGCGCAGGCTCATGACATCGTCGAGCACCAATCGCGGCGTCAGCGGTATCACGATCTCGTCGTCCCGGTTCAGGCGCTGGTGGCGCAGCCGCCAGGCGGGGAAGGCGCCGGATCGGGACAGGAAGAGGGACGGATGGCGCCCCAGCTCCTCGGGCGATTGCGGCGCTCCCCGGCGCGCCAGATAGTCCGTGCCGGCGAAGAGGAACCAGGGCGTCGGAGCCAGCGTGCGCTGGACGAGGTTGGAGTTGGGCAGCGGCTCCGCATGCGCGCGGACAGCGATGTCGAAATTCTCGCCGACAAGATCGACGATGCGATCGGCGGCATGGCCCTGCACGCTCACCTTGGGATGCTGCTCCAGGAAATCGGCGATGATGTCCAGGAGGGCGAACTGCATCGTGGCGACGCTGGCCGTGCAGCGGATGGTGCCGGTCGGCTCCGACAGGCGGCCCCTGAGCGCGGTCTCCGCGACTTCGGCATCGCGCAGCATGGCGACCGCGTGCCCGTAGAATTCCGCGCCGGCGTCGGTGAGGCCGAAGCGGCGCGAGGTGCGGTTCAGCAGACGGACGCCGAGGGCGCTTTCCAGCTGCTGGATCCGGTGGCTGAGCGTCGATTTGGGAACCCGGAGCGTCTGGCCGGCGGAGGTGAAGCCGCCGCGGTCAACCACCTGGACGAAATAGAAAAAGTCATTCAAGTCAAGCACAGGCCCGCTTTCATCATTCAACCTATTGGACGCTGCGTTCCGTATTTCGCGACTTTTGGGACGCACTTCCTGTCTTTAGCTATCTCTTGGTTGCGAGCAATCGTGATGCGAGCCGTCGTGCCGGAGGCCTCTCTTCCGGACGGGATCGCCCTCGATACGGGACAAGGCGCGATGGCGGACAGGAGCTGGGGTCGACGGGACCCGCATTGGGTCGATGCGATCCTGGACTGGCCGGGGACGTGGTTCCTCGCGCGCCTGGCGCTGTGCGCCCCCTTCATCGTCGCCGGGCTGATGAAGATCGCCGATCTGCCCTTCGCCGTCGCCGAGCAGGAGCGTTTCGGCCTGCATCCCGGCCTGCTCTGGGCGGTGCTGACCATCGCCGTCGAGCTGACCGGGCCGATGCTGATCCTCACGGGCCGCTTCGTCTGGCTCGGCGCGGGGATGCTGGGCGTCTTCACCGGGCTCACGATGCTGCTGGCCTATCGCTTCTGGGACATGACGGGCGCCGAGCGGTTCGCGGCGACCAACGGTTTCTTCGAGCATGTCGCGCTGATCGCGGGCTTCATTCTGGCCGCGCTCGCCGCCGAGCATGCGCAACGCACCTTCCGCTGACGGACCGCCACCCGTCCTCTTTCCTCTCGACGCAAGGAACGCTTCATGTCGAAAGCCGATCTCAAGACCCCATCCGATCTCGGCGGCAATGCCGAGATGACCGTGAAGGACGCGCTCAACGTGATCCTCGCCGACACGTTCGCGCTGTATTTCAAGACCAAGAATTTCCACTGGCACATGTCCGGCCCGCACTTCCGCGATTACCACCTGCTGCTCGACGAGCAGGCGGCGCAGATCTTCGCGACCACCGACGATATCGCGGAGCGGGTGCGCAAGACCGGCAACACCACGCTTCGCTCGATCGGCGACATCGCCCGGCACCAGACGATCGAGGACAATGACGCGGAATTCGTCCCGCCCGACGCGATGCTGAACGAGCTGCGCGACGACAATCTCCAGCTGATCCAGCGGCTGCGCGAGGCCAAGAGCTTCGCCGATTACGCCAAGGACAATGCCACCAGCGCGATGATCGACACCTGGACCGACGAGGCGGAGCGCCGCGCCTGGTTCCTGTTCGAGACGACGCGCAAAGGGTGAGATCGCATCGGGCGGCGCGCGCCGCCCGCTTTTCCGGGCTCAGTGGCCCGGCACGCTCATCGCCGGCGGATCGCTGGCCGGGAAGCTCTCGTCCAGCGCTTCGTCGAGCGCGTCGTCCAGCGCATCATGCTCGGATGCGGGGACGCTCCTGCCGGCGGGCGCGGGGTCGGCGGCCGAGGGCCTCGCGATGGGGTCGTCGCTGTTCATGTCGTGCAGTCCCTGTCCATGGTGTGAGTCCGTTCGGCCGGGCCGGAATTTCATCCCCGCGGATGTCGGGCAAGCGTGGCGCCTCGGACGGTACATTCAATAGGTTGAACGATCATCCGATGCGCCGGATTTAAGAGCGATTTCAGCATTTTGATCGGATGCGAATGAGCGTGGCGCCGATGCCGCCGCCGTCCCGGCCGCCATGATCGCAAAATCCCGATATCCGCACCCCGGACGACGTGGCAGGCGGCGCTTCCGCCGTCGGGCCGGCACCGTCGCACCGGCCGTCGCCCCATCCGGACCCGCAACCCCCAACGCCTCGGAACGACCGCCATGTCTGCGCATGATCGCCTGGCCGGGCGCATTTTCGGTCGCAGGGCCACCTGCGTCCCTTCGATCGCCTTGATCCGCTTGGGCATGGGGTTGCGCCGCCCGGCCATCCAGCGGGGCGACGCTTTGATCCAGATAGGTCTCACCACACACCAATGGAGGCCATCATGGCGATGCACGACTGGAACACCTATCGCGGACAGATTGTCGCCGGCGTCGGGGCGATCGCGAAGCTCAGCCCGGACACGGTGAAGGGCTATGCGACGCTGGGCGGCGCGGGCGCGAAGACCGGCCATCTCGATGCGAAGACCCGCGAGCTCATCGCGCTCGCCGTGGCGATCAGCCTGCGCTGCGACGGCTGCATCACGGTCCACGCGGCCGAGGCGAAGAAGCTCGGCGTGACCGAGGAAGAGCTGGCCGAGGCGCTGGGCGTCGCGGTCTCGATCAATGCGGGCGCCGCCCTGGTCTATTCGACCCGCGCGCACGACACCTTCAACGTCTCCTGACGGGGGCGGGATCGATACGGCCCAGGCTTGGCCGGCCGATGGCGGGGGCGGTGCCGGAAGGGCCCGCCTCCCTGCCGGGCGCGGGCGGGCATCCGCCGCGCCGCCGTCCTCGCCGGTCCGGGCGTCTCGAAAGGATGATCACCATGACCCATCGGACTGTGCCCAGCCGCTGGCTCCTCTTCGACCCTGATGCGCGGAGGCGGCCATGATCGACCTGAACGATTTCCGCTATTTCGTCGAGGTGGTGGAACGGGGCGGCTTTTCCGCCGCGTCCCGCGCGCTCCAGCGCCCCACGTCGACGATCAGCTATCGCATCCAGCAGCTGGAGCGCGAGCTCGGGCTGACATTGCTCGCCCGCACGTCGAGGACAGTCGCGATGACCGAGGCCGGCGAGGAATTCTATCGCCACGCCACCTCCGTGATCGATCGCGCCAACGAGGCCGAAGGCGTCATGCGCGGGCGGTCGGTGGAGCCGATCGGGATCGTGCACTATTCGGTGGCGATCGACGTCGCGCATTTCGCGATGGCCGAGATGCTCGGCCGGTTCATGCAGCACTATCCCGGCGTCACCCTCGTCCAGCACGTCAGCAACGCGCCGGTCGATATCGTGGCGGACCGCTATGATCTGGCCATCCGGGCGCATTGCGATCCGCTTCCGGATTCCCAGCTGGTGCAGCGGCCGCTCGTGACGGGCATGCCATGGCATCTCCTGGCGTCCCCGGACTTCGTCGCGCGGGCGGGGCCTTTCCGGTCGCCTGCCGATCTGGAGACGGTCGATACGCTGTTCATGAGGCGCGACCCTGTCGAACCGGTCTGGCACATGGTCGCCGAAGCCGACCGGTCGCGGGCGGTGGACGTGGGCCTGCAGCCGCGTATCCTCGGCAATTGCATGCAGACATTGAAGCAGGCGGCCGAGGAGGGCGTCGGGATCGTGGCGCTGCCGGCCTATATCTGCCGGGACGAGGTCGCGTCGGGCCGGCTCGTGCGCGTCCTGCCGGACTGGCTGGCAGGGGAGTCCAGGATCACGGCGCTGATGCCGCATCGCCGGGGCATGACGGCGGCGACGAGGGCGTTCATCGATCATATCGCGGCGGAATTCCCGCTTGCGCTCGGCCTGGGCGGAGGATCACCGGGACGGAGCGCGGCGCCGGCCCTCGCCCGGGAAGAGATGACCGGCGACGCATAGCGACAGGCCTCTCCGCGTCACGGCCTTTCGAGCAGGGCGACGGTGCCGAGGCCGCCATCGGCGCAGATGCTGACGATGGCGCGCGCGCCTGCCGGCTTCAGCGCCAATTCCTTGACGGCTTGCGAGAGGATGCGCGCGCCGGTCGCGCCGAAGGGATGGCCGAGCGCGACCGAGCCGCCGTTGGGATTGACGCGGTCGCGCGGGAAGGCCCCGAACGAGGGCGCGACGCCGACGCGATCGCGCAGGAAGGCGGCATCCTCCCAGGCCTTGATGTGAAAGGCGAGCTGGGCCGCGAACGCCTCGTGAATTTCCCAGAGGTCGATGTCCGCGTAGGTCAGCCCGTGCCGGGCGAGCAGGCGCGGCACCGCGAAGGCCGGCGCCATGAGCAGGCCTTCCGTGCGGAAATCGACGGCGGTCACCTCATAGTCGATCAGCTTCGCCCTGGGCGTGCCCTCCGGCAGGCGGGCCATGCCTTCGTCCGACCCGACCCAGATCGCCGCCGCGCCGTCGGTGAGCGGGGACGAGTTGCCGGCGGTCAGCGTTCCCTCGCCGGATGTCCGGTCGAAAGCCGGCTTGAGCCTGGCCAGCCGCTCCAGCGAAGTGTCGGCGCGGGGTATGTCGTCGCGGCGGACGTCGCCGACCGAGATGACGAGATCGTCGAAGAAGCCGTTCTCCCAGCCCGCGACGGCATTGCGATGGCTGGCCAGCGCCAGCGCGTCCTGCTCGGCGCGCCCGATCTGCCATTCCTTGGCGGTGATCTCGGTATGCTCGCCCATGCTGAGGCCGGAGGTCCGGTTGGCGACCTTCGGGATCCAGAGCCGGACGTCGCGCGGGCTGAGTTCGGTCAGATGGTGCAGTTTCTGGCCGAGCGTGCGCGTCCGCTGGAAGCCGCGGACCCAGTCCGAGAGAGTCTGGCCCAGCCCGAACTGGATGCGGCTCATGCTCTCGACGCCGCCGACGAGGGCGAGGGTGCGGGCCCGGCCGTCGATCATGCCGGCCGCCTCGAACGCGCCGACCATTGAGGTGGAGCAGGCCATGATCGTCGAGAAAGCGGGGATCGTCCGGTCCGCGCCCGCATCCATCAGGACCTCGCGGGCGATGTTGCTCCAGGTGAGGTTGGGGATCACCGTGCCCCAGATGGCGAAATCGGGCCGGGCGTCAGGCAGGCGCGCGAGCATGGCCTGGGCCACGGGCACCGAGAGGGCGATGGCGTCGAACCGGGACAGTCGGCCATCCGCCTTCACGAAGGGGGTTCGGGCGCCGGCGGCGATCCAGATGCCGGAACCGGCGGGCGTGCCGCCGTTCGAGGATGGGTGGACGGACGAAACGGGCATGGCGGCTTCCCTCTCCGTGGTGCGGCGACACAAAGCGCGATCGCCGCATCATAGGATCCGGCCTGTCCGTTCGTGAAGGGGCCGGACAGGGCGCCCGGCCGTCAGCCCCTCGACAGGCGGATGTCGATGTCGCGATCGATGAACGTCCATTCCGGCGTCGCGCGCAACTGTTCGAGCATCTCGTCGAAGGCGGGCTCGCTTTCCGGCGCGAAATCGAGGAAGCCGAGGAAGTCGAACGGCTCCTGGGTCGCGAAGTCGCGGCAATGCAGCAGGCGGCGCGCGACCGCCGGCAAATAGCGCATCCCGATGGCGATGTGGTGGGACTGCTCCTCGAGGATCGCGCGGCGCTCGTCCTGGGTCAGGCCCCACCATTCGGCGGTCTTGCGCAGCAGGATCAAGGCGGAGCGCGTCGCTTCCGGCCGGCCGATCGGCGCCTGCCTGGCGACCAGATCGGTCTTCTCGGTGCGGGTCGTGTACCGGTCGTGGGTGGCCGCGCCGCGCAGCAGCCAGGTCGCATCGCCCTGCGCCGGCAGGCCGCCCGAGACGATGGCTATATGCGAAACCCGCTCGATCGGGTCGCCGCGCAGCACGGTGTGCGAGGTCACCGTCCACTCGCCCACCGCCCCGCCGAGGAAGCTCGTGATCCTGGGATTGGCGATGCTGGTTTCAGCGGACATCATGATTATCTCTGCCAGGGAGGGAAGGGCAAGCGGGTCGCGGGGAGGGGCCGTTATGGGGCGCCCGTCACCTTGCCGGCGATCGCCGCGAGGGCCGCCGACATCGCCGCGACGATGGAATCGGCGGCATCGCCGAGGCCGTGGCGACCGGAGAGAAAGGCGGGGTCGTTATAGGACAGGAAGGTCGCGCCCGCCGCGTCCTGCCAGACGAGCGCCTTGAGCGGCAGGTCGATCCCGATCGTCTGCGCCGCCTGCATCAGCGGCGTTCCGCCCTTGGCCGCGCCGAAGATCAGCAAATCGGTCGGCCGCAACGCCAGGCCGGCCGCCGCCGCACCGTCGGCATGGTCGATATGGGCGAACACGGTCATCCCGCGCGCGCGGACCGCCGCCGTGAGCCGCTCCATCGTCTCCTTCGGCGCGAACGCGCTGGAAACCGTGATCAAGGCGGTGACAGTCATCGCATATCCTCCTGACGTCGACCGATCGAACGCCGGCCTGCCATAGCCTCGATCCACGGCGATACGGTGACGCGCCCGAACAGGGAAGACCATCGGTTCGGATGCAGCGTCCCAATGGCCGGACGCTCGGCATTGCGCATGGGCGGACGAAAGCTGGCGCGCCCGGCAGGACTTGAACCTGCGACCATCCGCTTAGAAGGCGGATGCTCTATCCAGCTGAGCTACGGGCGCCCGAGCGCCGCATAGCCCGGATTGCGCGAATGCGAAACCGCGATACTGTGCCGCCTCATGACGGACACGCAACAGACGGGCACGCAGCCGGGGCTCCGCACGGTCGAGGCGGACGAGGTGGGGAAGGGCGGCTTCCGCTACTTCGATTTCATGATGACGGCCTTCGTCGCCATCCTGCTCCTGTCCAACGTGATCGGGGCGGACAAGGCGGCGACCCTGGGCGGGCTGAAGTTCGGCGCGGGCATCCTGTTCTTCCCGCTTTCCTACCTGCTCGGCGACATCCTGACCGAGGTGTACGGCTATGCGCGCGCGCGCCGCTGCGTGTGGGCGGGCTTCGCGGCGATGATCTTCCTGGCGGTGATGACCTTCGTGGTGGTGGCACTGCCGCC
>Ga0105237_10002244_pt1 | contig 24073 bp, 24 predicted proteins | sample KBSC24metaG_FD_81520 | JGI IMG/M metagenome (GOLD analysis project Ga0105237, IMG submission 81520) | Corn rhizosphere microbial communities from Kellogg Biological Station, Michigan, USA - KBS C2-4 metaG | ecosystem: Host-associated > Plants > Roots > Rhizosphere > Soil | place: Michigan, USA...
GCGAGTTACCGATGTGCCGAAGATCGCCCCGCGGCTGATTACCCAAGGACTAAACCCGGAGGTTGCCGAGTTGACACGGACACGCAGCAATATTTCCGTGTTGCGGAAGTCTTCGCTCTTGGTGAGGATGTACGCCTGATTAACAGTATCGGCAGCGTGAACGACTGGTACGCCTCCGTCCGTGGTATAGGCGATGTTCATCATACGGAACATCGAAGAATCGGCAGCCGGGTTGCTGAAGTCGGTGGAGTAGGTCCGGCCGAAGTAAACGGCATTTAAAGGATATCGTCCAAGTGGCATGGTGCAACCTCAAAAGAAAAAGCCGCCCCGGTAACCGGAGCGACTTTATGTCACGAAGCATAAATTACATAACGCGGAAATCGGTAATGTTCGCAAAACTTGGAGCGGCCACGCTCCCCCCGGTATCTTTGAGTGAGTATCTGACGTATCGCCATGTGCCTGAACTCAAGGCTATCGCCTGGCTTGTCGTTAGATAGGCAAAGGTGCCGGAGTTGTTGACGGTGTTTGTGAAAATATTTGTCCAGGACAATCCGTCCAAGGAATATTCACAAACTTCCGTTGCGTTGTTTGTCCAGCCCCGAGTTACACTCAGATTTGCTCCAGGAGCAAATCCGTTAGCCCCGAGGTCGAGTAGTGCAGTGTTCCCCACATCCGCGCTATTGATCAACTCATTGTAGTGGCTGAGCACGTCCGCCCCTGTGAAGTGTTGATTGTACAGAGCCGCGTAATAGATCGGAAGTTGCCACTGGGGGTTAGCAGAGCCGCCGCCACTCACCGGGGGCTGGCCTCCCAGTATCGTTTGTGTCTGCGCGGCTCCGCTGCTTCTGCGCGGATTGCTATTTCCACTGCCTTCGAGCACACCATTGACATAGAACTCCCAGAGACCAGACGAACTGGTGTAAGTCAGGACGATGTGGCTAACAGGCTCATCATGGGCAACGGAGCTTGTAAAGTTGAACGGCAATCCAACGGCAATGCTTGTCGCGCCGTAGTTCGATCCGTTTTTAAAGATCGTAAATACGGCAGAGCCATTATCAACACCCTGGCAGAATATCGTCCTCGCTCCTACGGCAATAGCCGTTCCTTTAACGAAAACTTCGGCGGTCATGTCTCCGGTGTTAGAGACAATGCCGGCGGTGACCGCAGCGGTTCTTGCGCCACCGGGATTCCAGTAAGAGCCCGCGGCGTCCGTGCCATATACGGCCCCCGCGCTGCTGATTGTCAAGTCGTTCGTGGGAGTGGTCACGCTGTCGTGCAGCGTTGTGCCGCTCGATTCCGTGATCAGCCACCGCGCGGACATATTCGTCGTGAAGGCCGTTGTCTTGACGTAGTTCCCGGTAATATTGCCCCGGTAGCCGGTATTGGTGTCTCCCGGAACACGATCGACGATCAGAGGCGCACGGGTGAACGTGGAGGAGGTAGGATCGACCTGGAAGGCCGGCGCAATGCTCATGACGCCTGAGCCGCCCACGCCCAGAGCGCCCCCGCTCCCATCCGACGCACCGGTTATTCGCCCCTTGGAATCTATGTTGACGTTTGGGTTGACGTAAGTTCCCGCAACGACGCCGGAGTCAGGCAGGTCGTTCGTCACAAGAGATCGTGGTCCGGGAATTCCAGAGATGCCATCAGGCGAGGCCATAACCTTATTGGCCGCTGCCGAAGCGAAATCGAGCTTTGATTTTTCTGCTCCTCCGGGAGACGTCGTAGTCCATGTGAAAGTGGAACTGGCATCAAGTTTGAAGCTGAGATAGTCCGGGTTTGTATCTGTTGCGGAATTGCCAACCGTGAAAGAATCTCCCGCAACAAGCAGAAACCACTTAGTAGGATCGGTTCCAGGCGTAACGTTTGTCGATGTGGCGATCGCGAGGTAGCTGCTGCCGCCGTACGTGACAAGGTCATTCGCGTTGTATGTCCCGAGATTGCTCCACGGCCCGATTGGGTTGAGACTGGCCCCGGGAGGTCCGGCAAGATTGACTACAAGGCTCCATGCGCCGGAGGCTTTGAGATACATATCCCCCGTGCCCGTTGCCGGGTCTGTATTGATATAGTAATTGCCGTCAACGCCGAGGCCGGAACCTGGCACACCCGAGCCGTGAAGGATCGTCAGCGACGTTGTTGCAATCGGTACCCAGCTCACGGTGCCGGCGTCGTAATATTTAATGATCGCCGGTACGGTGGAGGCATCTCTCCAGAGGTAAGCGGTATCGGTCGGCGGAACCCCGGTATTCGTCTCGATCATGGGACCGGGAAACACCTGCGCATTTGTGAGCCTTGCGTCAGCGCTCCACAGCAGATAATAGCCGTCTGCCGGAGCCGCGCCGATATATTCCGGTCGCCCCCCGCCGCCGCCTCCGATCGCCGGAATCTGTGTGCCTCCCGTCAGGGGCGGGCCTCCCAGCACTCCTCCATTGATTGGCATTTAATTCCAAGACCTTTCCACTTAATCGCTTACCCATGACCTTCCCCCATTCGTAGAATGGCATGTCTTCCGATACCACTTGCCAAGATTGTCCGATTTGTAGACTTGCATCGTCGAACCATCATAGGCGTCCGCGATCAGTAGGACGATAAAGTTTTTCCACGCCCATATTAACGATCGTGAATCGGACGTACTTAGCTGGATAATCGGCGTCAGGTTGGCGCCGTCTTTTGTGCTGCTGCACCAACATAAACGAATCAAGGAGTCCGGGTCAATGCTCCATGGATATAGTCCCGCGACGGTGAAGAATCTGCCGGATATTCCAATCGCATATTGCCTGTATTTGGAATAGTATCCGTAGCCCGGAGGTGTCGGACCGATCACGACGTCCTCATCCGCGATCCTGGGAATATCCGTATATCCAAGCGGGAACACATGATGATATTTATTGATATCGATAAAATCGTCTTCAGACCAGCCGGCATTATTCCAGGAGACCCCGCGCAGTGATTGAGGCTGCGTTGCGTAGAGCGCTCCATAAGCAACCTGCGGGCCGCACGCCTGTGTGAGAGGAGAGTGTATCTGCCACGTGTCCCCGTCATCTTTGCTCGAAAGCAGCGGAGTCAGGGGAGGCGTTGGGGATTGTCCGAGCGCAAGCAATTGGTACGCGCCTCCGGATTGATTACCGGAGCCGTTCTGCCCCGGATCGCCTCCCCGCGTGTACCAGGACATTGAGCCGTTCAAAAGAATCGTGGATCCGCTCGTATCTCCTGATTTTGTAGTCGTGTCTCTCCACGTATTTCCACCGTCAAATGATATTCGTGGCGCAAACCAGGCATTCGGCCCGGTGAAGCCGTAGGCAAAGAGAGTTCCGGACGGAAATGCGTTAATGCCCGACAGATAGACTCGTTCGGCACTATAGTTATCGGATATCGGATTACCGAGATGATCTTTTGCTCCGATTTCTACTCCAGGACGGAAGCTCTCCCCAAAATCATCGGATCGTATAAAAGTCGGCGAAGTAAAATTAAACGTCGTGTCACTTGATTTTGTCGCAGTCACGAGACCAAATAGACGCGGGGATCCTCCGCCTGTTGGAAGTCCTATTGAGGAGACTGCGACGATTCCTGCGGAGTTTCTTGGATCTCTCGGAGGGATGACCGGAGGCGCGGGAGCTGTTACCGTGATCGTCAGCGTAATTGTATGTTGCAGGAAGAGATTGTCTGCAACATAGACATAGCCTTTCGTTTTGTCGACACCATCTACAGGGTCAATAAAGAGATAGTTATGCCGAGAGTAGGCGTCTGCGTATGCCGTGTAGGTTCCCGCAGGGAGATCGATCGATGTTACGATCTGCAGAACCCCGCCGATGATATTGCCCCCGCCTTCCGTATAGCCCAACGCTGTTTTTATCAGAAATCTCTGCGTGTCGTCGGGGTCTGTAATTGGAGTTGGCCCTGGAGTGTTTTTAAACAGGCTAATCCCCGTGTTAATTGCCGCTGGATAGTCGGTGGCAAAAGTTGGCGGAGCTGTCGTCGTAATCGGCGTTGTGATCGTATCTCCGGCCGCAACGGTAAAGCTTGTTGTAGGGATATCCCAATCAAAGGGAGGCATCTTATCGCTCCGCTTTGGTCACCACATCGAATGCGCCGGCGGTTGCCGTTCCGGCGACGGCGATTGCTGTCGGGACACCATTCAAGCGATCGCCGCCGGTGGAAGGCGTTAGATCCACATATGAGCCGGCCGTGGCCGCGCCGATGTTACCTGTCCATGTGCGCGATACGCCGTTCTGATTGGGACCGGTGACCGTCACGACTCCCGTGCCGTTAATGGTAACAGTGATTTTGCAGCGTGGTGTCAGGATCGGCGCGAAGGCCTGCGCAACGGGCATCGATCCCAAGTAGAGCGGATTACCGAAGGTGTTCAGCGTCCACTTGGTAAGGTCCGTGCCAGGCGTAATATTAGTTGACCCTGTGACTGCGACGTAATAGACGCCGCCTGAGATCACGACGTCCTTGGTCGAATAGGTGGTAGCACTGTTCCATGTGCCCTTCCAGGTCGTACCCGTGCCGCCTGTGTTCGTTGCTGCCGGTGTGGAGTAGCCATTCGCCGTCGGCCAGTTCGCGGAAGCGTTATTCGTCACTGTCCCGGCGTTGGCCCCGGTATAGGTGAACGTGGCCAGGCGCATATCCGCCGGCGCGAATACCGCGGCGGGACTGAGCTGAGCGCCGCCGTTGTTCGCATACCAGTACAGGGACGCAAATGAGGGACTGTAGAGCATCTGGTAAGCCAAGAGGCCGTTGAAGTAAGCGGCGTAGGTGTTCAGATCGTTCACGCCCGATATTCCGTCCGCCGATGCATGCGCCGTGACGATCTTTCGGATCCCGTTCAAGACGGAGATCAGATTGGCATACTCCGCGGACCGATTCAGAAAGCCTGAGCCTGCCCCGAAGCTTCCGCCGCCCACGCCGATGCCTGTGAATGCGCCCCCGACGGAGATCCCGGCGGCGCTCAGCGTCGATGAACCTGCCGCCTTGATGATGCCCTGGAAATACGGCAGCCACTCCCCGAATTGATCCGGATCCGTGGACGCGAAGATGGTTGACAATTTTGGAACCAGCATCGCCGCGTTCAGGTTCGCAACGTCGATGCCTGGTGTGAACACGTCGATCAGCACGCCCAGTTGGTCGGTGAGCGTCTTCATGTCGGCCGGCTGGATAATGGTCATTGCTTGATCCTTTAGATTTCGAGCCTTTAGGAAAGCTACTTAGAATAGGTTGTAAGCCCACCGGCCGAGCACGGTGGAGCGCATGACATGCGGATTGAGCACATGGAAGCGCGACGTCACCGATTCCACCACAAGCGGAATGATGCCGCTGATCATCTCATTGTCTTCGTCGACGGCGTAGCGATCGAGTGCAAACAGGTTCGGCAGGAAGCAGCAGTCGTGACTCTCCCAGACGTTTGGCAGTGTGATGCGGGAAAGGGCTGCGTAGGCATAGGCTTCCGTAAACACCGGATCGACAAATCGATTGGAGATCTTCACCAATGGATCTCGGAAGCCATGCACATTGGCAGTGTATCCCGGCAGGAAGTCATCGATATTGAGATAGGTTCCCTGGACCATATTGGTCGCTGGATCCAGGCCAAAGAACGCGACTCCCGTTCGCAGATCGTCGGTATCAATCGTGAGGTTCTGCCGGTTCCACATGGAGCTGAGGAAGTCGCTGTTTGCCGGGTTGCCACTCTCCGATGTGTAAAACGTGCCCTTGTAAGGCGTCTGATACACGCCAGGGAAATAAGGCATGATCTGCGCTACCCCCTGCGAATCGCTCCACAGAACAGCGAACAGAATGTCGAGGATCTCCTGCAGCACGGAGAGGTACGTTTGTTCCGGCGACGGCGCGACCTTCGGATTCGTCCCAATTCCCAGCGGCAATTTCAGGTGCGGGCAGGACGGCGGATTGACGCCGAACGAGCAGGTCTTGAACGTGTCCGCAATGAAGTCGTCACTGCGCCCCTGCATGTTCATCACATAGCGCATGTATGCGAGGCAGCACCAGCCGTCTCCCGGCTCCAGCACCATCGTTTGCACGCGCCCGAGCGGCCAGAGATTGTCATCGAGAACGCAGTCGAACTCCCGCAGTGGATCCGCCTTGGAGATGCGCCCACGGTGCCCGCCCCATCCCGTCATCAGATCGATCGGGGCAGACAGCGGCTGCATGGTGCCGTCTCCGGCCTGGTACTCCAACCACCGCGAGTATTTGACGGCCCGGTGCAGCCCAGCAAAACCGGAGAGATCCCCGTACGTGTTATCGAACTTGAGCGCGATCTGCGTCCGGACCAGTAGCGTGCTCCAGTCGAACCACTGTCTCTCCGATACCTCCGAAATCTTCGAGGAGATATCGATGATAGAGCCGATTGTGCTCGTATAGTCATACGTCGGCGGAATCCGCAGCTGGATCGTTGTGATCAGCGGTGACAAGAACACCGGATCGTCTGAGCCGCTGTTGATTTCGATGTAATACTTGACCCGCGTGCCCGTGAAGTCGATGGGATAGATCGCCCAGTTATACGAATAGCCTTCCGGGATTAGAGAATCTCCGAGACTGACCGATCCGTTGCCCTGATAAACGAAGGGGAGATCCAGTTCGCCGGAATAGAGCTGCCCCGCCGACGCAAACTGCATGCCCAGATACTGGAACTGCGCCTGTCCGTTTTGACCCGAAAACCGCACCGGCCCCGCGATCATGTTGACGTTTGATGTGTACTGACGCGTAACGCCATCACCGCCAGACGGCTGCGTATTACTCGGGCGAAAAACGAGGGTCTCCTTGCCGTTGCCCAGGATCACGACCATGGTGTTCTGACTTGGGAACGTGTGCCACGTCACGTCGATAACGCGCCCGTTCTGCTCAAACAGCTTGGCGCAATCCTGGACATTGGATCCGATGACGCCGTTCTCCCCGTATGCGCCCCAGTACCAGCCCCGGCACCGTCCGGAACCCCTTGCTGCAGGAATGGCGGAAAGCCGGCCGATAATACAAGGCGGAACGGTGTGGCCCCAGAGCCGTCATCATCGGTTTGATCGCCCACGGAGATCTGGCACCAGTAGCGCGCGGCGTCCGGAACCGCGCCGGTTGCCGGCTGCCCGCGCCCGATTCGGCAATAGAAGCCGGCATTCGCGGGATTGTGGTCAACCGTCGCGATGTCAAAGATCGCATCAACCGTCGAGTTCGTGAATACCATGCAGGCCTGCTGCGTCGTGCTGTCCTGCTGCTCCCGCCAATCGGATGCGCCGCCGGCCGGGAAGAACGTCTCAGCGGTCCCTGTCGGCGCAAGGACCTGCGACGCCTCAAAGATCACGCAAGCCGCTTCGGGAATCGCGCGCAGACCCGCCATCTGCACCGCGCTTTTCGTCTGTGTGATGTTGTCCTGCGTGTAGGGTGCCAGCAGGCTCATGATCTCCGTGTGCGTGTACGGCGGTGTGCGTTGGAACCCGAAGGCTCGCACGGGCGTATCCACCAGCAATTGGAAGTTGGCTCGAAGTGAGGCCATGCGTTAACCTATCGCCAGACAAACAAAAAGCCGCTCGGCCATTGTGGCGAAGCGACTTAAAAGGACAAACAGAGAAGACTGATTAGTGACCACCACCGATCAGGCCGCCACCGGCCAGGCCGCGCGTTTGAGAGTTGTTGCTCTGGATGGTTGCGCCGGGAGACGGCGGGCGGGCCGCTCCGCTCACTGCCCCGGAGTATTGGCGGAGCGCTTCTGTGAAAGAGGCTTTGAGCACGTCAGCAAGCGCCTGCAGGCTGAGATTGCCGGGCGCAATGTCATGCGTGGATTTCCCCGCCGTGCCCAAGGTGCCGACGTCGCCGCCCATTTGATTGAAGGTGCCCGGGTTGAAGAAACCGAAGTTCGCCGCCGCAACGGTTGGCGCGACGTTCTCAGTGTAGGCGGCCGCCTGGGAGTAAGTGGGCAAATAGCGCTGCGCGAACGACGTGCCCCCGAGTGTTACGGCCGGCAATTTGGCGAAAAAGCTGCGATCCATATCGTAGCCGATATGCGCTCGCTCCGTCAGAAGTCCTTGCCGCTGCCGCTCGTAGCTGTTCTCCTCAGTCTGGGTCAGGTGCCCGCCTTCCGCCTTTCGTTGATCCTCTTCCTGTGCGCCGAGCTCCGTAATCTCTCGGCCAATATCCGAAAACAGCCGGCCTCGGATCTGGTTGACGTTCCCAGATTCCATAAAGGAGAAGGAGGCGCGATCGAGAGCCCCACGGTCTTTGATCATGCTGCCGGCAAGTTCGGGAGCTGGCGAATAGTTCGTTGCATTGAGCCACCGTGCCGCGTTAGCCTGATCGACTTTTGCGGCTTCCGAAGCAAACCGCGCCCGGTCCACCTCGCCGTAGTCGGCAACGTCATCGGACATGTCGAGCAGCTTCTTGCGGCTCACCGTGGCATCAGAAACGGCCTGCGCCGTCTGCAGTAGCCCTGCCCGCGATCCTCCGTTCAGCCGGTCCAGAGACGCATAGGAATCTGCCGCTTCAGCCCCGAAGGAGTCGAGCGCAACCATTCCGTTGTCCCTCGCCACAACATCGTTATGATGCTGAACAACCATCCGGGTTTGAACGTTATCTCGTTGCGCCTCAAGCTGCATGCGCTGATCCAGCGTCAGGTTAGACTGCTTCAGGGCATTGGTGAGGGTCTCGAACTCCGATGTCAGCGCCTTAACGCTGGCCTCACCGGCCTGGTAGATTTCCTGCGGGCTGCCATTCGTTGCAATGCGCGTGGCCGCGTTCTGAAGCCGCGATACGCCCATCTCGTCTTGGCGAACGTCCTGCTCGATCGCGCCGAATCGGTAAGCGTTGTCCTGGGAAGCAGCTTGCGAGAGTTGATTGACGGCATCCGTGCGCATCCGAGCCCGCTCAGACGGCAATAGGCCAGGCTCCACGTTAGCTTCATTGTTGAGCCATCGAGCTATGCTCTTTGCATTGCCAGTGATGTCGTTTTCAACATTGGCCATGTCGTTATACGACTTGCCAGACAGCAGATTAGCAGTAAGTTCGTACTGAAGCCTGGACTGATTGAGAGCGTTCTCCGATTCGCGTGTGGCAATACCTGTGAGTGAGAAGCTTCGGACCGTCGACGGCTCTACAAGGCGAAGGCGATTTTCGTGCTGTTCGCGTTCCTCGATCTCACTTTCCCAACCCGCACGGTACTCTGCCGCTTTTGAGTTCTTCGGATCCAACTTGTCGAGGAATTCCCGATCCCGGGCAATAATTCGTTCATCTGCCGCAATACCCACGTTCGCAGCCTGGATGATGCCGGGAATCTGTGAAGCCTGTGCCTCCAGCGATCCGCCGGTCAGTACCGTTCTCTGAAAGCCGGATTGCGCTGTATCCAGCAGCGTTCCACTGCGTAGCACGTCGAAACGCGCCCCCTGATATCCGAGCATATCGGCTACAGCGTCAGGAGAGGGTTGAGCGTGAGTACGCAGATAATTGGTTTGGTATTGATCCCGAGCGTTCTCGGCCGCTTGGATCGGATCAATACCAATCGATGGAGCAATCCAAGAAAGCCACGGCATCGTCTTATTGAGATTATGTTCAAGGCTCAGCACAGGATCTTGTTGAAGATCACTCGCCCTGTCGTAAAGCTTCTTATATTGAGGGTCATAAGAAAGATTAGAAACAGCAACACCCATACGGGCGTTATTATAAGTATCCATGTCTCCACGCGCAAGCGCCAGATCTGCAACATTCTGGTAACCTTCACGTCCAATATCAGTGCCCTCAACACGAGAAAATCTATCTGCGGCCTGGTATAAAGCTGGATCACGAGCTAGGAATCCCCCGACAGATTTCGCAATTTCGCCGTAATATTCACCTGATGCAGTTGCCATCCGGCCGATCCCTGCAACGGATTCCGGCCCAATACCCGGAGACATAGCCTGTACAACTGCAACCCCCTGTGCAAGTTGCTGCATTGGCGCATGCGTCGCCTCTAGGACGCTTTTAAATCTCTCTACGTTATCGGCGGCTGAGCCAAGAGCGCTTGCCAACCGCTCTGCTGTTTCGCGCTCGGTCTGCTGGCGTGTGTCGTTCGCGGTAATGGCGCTCTGAGCGATGTTACCCGCGCCTCCCAATATGGCTGCCCCTGCGAACGGCCCGATCGGTGTCGCCGCTCCGATGAACGCACCCGCAAGCGTAGCAGCCCCAGGAAGCATACTGGCGAACGCGGAATCGGCCTGCTCAGGCGTAAAATATGCGCCACTATTAAGGTCAGTATAGGCTGTGCCGCCTTCCTGGAAGAGCTGAGCCGCCCCGTATCCTGCGGCCATAGCGGTATCTGGTGAAATTCTCATTTGTTTGGCCGATCGGTATAAAATAAGAAGGCTGAGGAGAATTCTCCTCAGCCTTCTTCGCAAATTAAGATCATATTTCAGCTATCGCGGTTTTAGGTCTATTCCAATTTCTTCACGAATCTGAAGGTTTTGAGCTTCACTAAACTCGCCAATGTCCTTGAGTCGTTTGATATCATCATCACACGCAGGACTATGGCCATTTGTGCAGTCTATTTCTGCTGCAGCTTTCACGTCTGAAAGTATCTTCTGGTTATGACTAACAGGAATCATGATGGCGATAAATATTGCAAATAAAATCAGACCGGAAATCGCAAAAGCTTGTAGCGTAGTCATCTCTTTAGGCTTGGCAGTTACCTGAGACGATTCACTACTGGCAACATCGGTCCTGTGACCACAACGATTATAGAACTTGGCCCCGTCCGGTAATGATACTTGGCACTGTGAGCAATTCATGCCCGCGTGTTCTCCCGATCAGCCGCCAATTCCTCCCTAGCGACAAAGAGCTTCCGGATAATCCGGAAGCTCTTTGTTGTTGGCATGCCGGGCCACCCCTGCTTTACCTTGGCTGACCTCACCGAAAATAGGGAAAGGCTCCGGATTTCTCCAGAACCTTCGTGCGGGCGACGAAGGGTTACTTCCACACTCTTGTAGGGTCCGGGACGAAGGTGATCGATGTATAGTCGCTATTATCAGTGTCCCACGTCGCCGTCATTACCAACCATCCTCCGGGGACTATAGCGCGATACACTTTGATATTGGCATCTCGCATTGTACCAGTATGCCTGATTTCTTCCCAGATGAGCTGTGCCATTCTAATTACCTCACGGAGTATATTTTAGAGAACAGCATAGTTCCAACCATCGTGCAGATATTCCTTCTCGTACAACATCACCGGGGAGTGGCTTACGCTCAAGTCACTTGAAAACAAACTTAATTGCCTCAACAGTTAAAATACCCGTTGGCGCGGAGGTGGAGTTAATTAGCTACTAATATCGAGCGATATCATCAACGCCATGAGAGTATCGTTCCTGGCCTCTTATCACTCCGCCATGATCCACGCCTTAACACGCCCCATAAATCCACTGATTGGCGACTTCATGCCCGGCATTGGCAGATTCCATGTTCCTGGCAGCTCTTCGTACTCCTCATCGTCCGGCCCTGGAAGCTCATACGCAGGGTTCCATGTTCCGGGCAATGTCCCTCCTGCAGCATGCGCTTCAAGCTCCTGCTGCATGTCGAAATGAGCGCCTAACTGCGGATCGAAGACCGCTGAAACATCGCCTACCTCGGCACCCTGGTAGCTCTCACCGTATCCGCTCCCGTAGTCCTCGTTTACCTGCTGTGATGCGTTGATCTCAGCGATGCGCGATTCTATGGCCGATCGGGCCTGGCTCGTGTCGATCGTGACGGTTGTGCCAAGAATTTCCGGTGTGTCTGCCATCGCTTAGCCTCGCCTTGCTATCTGCCTAAGGAGATCTTCAATGCGCTGCAGCTGGCGCTCTCTTCGGCTGCCAAGAACCTGGCAGAGCGCCATGAACTCCGCCCCGCCTTCTTCCGGATCGAGACTGAACAGCCCAGGCGCAAACACGCCCATCTGATCAGCCAACCAATAGAGCGTCTGTCCCCGGCTGCTGCCCTCCGGGAGTGGTCCCGCGCGCTCCTGCGTAGATCCGTCCATTTCCCATTCTAGGCCGGTGTATCGCTCGATCCAACCGGCTCCGCCGGATCTTCCGGAGTCGGCTTCAGCAAAGGGCGCAGTTCCGCCTCGGTAACCCGGGATGTGGGATCGATACGTCCGCGGAACGCGACAATGACCTCATGAGGGATCTGATCCAGCGATTCTTTGGTCACTTCCGTAATCGAGACGCCTGGCCCGGTTACGCTGATCATATGACGCTTCGCGAAGCTCAGTTCATAGGCGAGGTTGGCGGCATTGCTATCCACGAACGTTCCATCGGTTTTGCGTTTGCCGCCGAATCCCTCAACGCCGGTGCTGGCATCGATCAGCGTTCCTGTCGTGGGCTTGTGGAACTCAATATTCCAATTCAGGATTTTGGCCGGATCGAAGTCGGACAGGTCGGCAGATTCGCTAAATGTGGCCCATCGGACTAATCCGACTTGGGCGCTTTTGATCGTTATCTTCAAAGGTGTCTCCTAGAGATTCAGTGACGAGCTAATGAGGATCACTCCGTTTATGTGTATGACACCGCCATATTCCAGCCTGCGGTCGCCGTAGCCCCGGCGGAAGTTCCGAACAAGTTATAAGAGATCACATTCGTGCCAAACTCAGACGGCGATACGGTTAGCCCGTCGTCATCGTAGGACAGCGAAAGATCAAGCGCCGTCGTGTGCGTTCCGTCTCCCGTGGGGAGCAGAATCTGCAGCGGGTATGTACCGGCTGTCCTGGGAATGGACTGCACCGCGTTTCGCATCTGGGAGAGCGCGAGTCCTCCGCGCAGTGGCCCGGGCGTGTACCCGCTGCCGATTCTCGCCGTTCGATTTTTCGCAGAAGGCTGCGGGCTAAGCTGATTGTTGAGGCTCAGCGCGAACGACCGAACTAGGTCGTACGTGACTGGCGATCCCTGCCCATCGGTGAAGCCGGCCTGGATGAACTGAGAAACACCGGCGCCATTACTACCCGCCGAGGGCAGCGAGATATCCGTCATGCCGAGGCTGTTGTCAGGATCAGCCACGACGCCTGTTAAGACCATGCCAATGCGGCCGTCTCCGCCGCGCTGTGCATAGCGGCCTCCGATCTGCGCGGTTGCCCACCAGATACCTGCCGCCTTGATCTGAGCGCCGCCGCCGTTTGGAACCAGCACCATCGTCCATGGAACAAGCTGCCCGTTCGTGCGTGGTCCAAACGCGGTGTTCAAAAACGTGTGGATGTTGCGGTCTGGATGCAGGAAGGCCTGAACGGTGACCAGGCCAGTTTTCACGCCGGCAATGCTGATGTGTGTGAGACCTGCGTTATCGACCGCCTCCGGATAGTCCTTATTGTCGCTGCGGATGTACCTCACCATGTCATCCGCGAACATGTATTGAACCGGTGAACCTGAAGCCGGGTCGGTTGCAAAAATTGCCGCGCCGTCAAAACCTTTCCTTGGCGCGCCGGGAACGAAAAGTTGTGTCATGTGAAGTAACTCCTATGGCCCGACGTACACGGACCGATTCAGGCCGTATTCGATCTCGGCGCGATGCGTGATGAGGATGCCACGATAGCGGACCGTGCCCTCGGCAGATTCCATAGGCCAGCTCATCGGTGAACAGCCAATCGTCTTGCACTCGGTAAAGCCCCATGGTGTGCCGTCCAACTTTGGCGGCAATGCGTAGCCGCCTGTGATCGCGTTCTTGGGGTAAATCGTCCGGGTGTGGCTGTTGTTAAAGAGGTCTCGCAGCGTATCGTCGATAACTCCAAAAAAGAAATCAAAAGCTTCAGGCGAACTGTCCAGCAGCCACGGAGTCTTAACCCGAATCTCTGTGCTGAGCGTCAGCAAGAACAGGCCAGATGCCGCCTCTGTGTTACGTGATGGTCCGGCCACAATGCAAACCTGAGGCTGAGAGACGGTTGCCAGGTCGCCAATCGGGACATCCTTTTCAAACAGCTGGACCTTCGCAGCGTCTCCGGCAGAGAGTTCGGCGGCAAATGCGGCATTCACAGCCGGGATACCGTAGGCGAGGAGAAGATCGCGCAATGCGTAGCTGAGCGCCCCACGAAAACGGATCTTGGTCGGAGAAGCAGACATGATCAGCCCCCTGTGATGCTGCCGGCGATGATGGAAATACCGGTGGGCACTATGCCGGTTTTTGAGGCGATAAACTCAACCAGTCTGTGCTGGATTCCTTCGACTTCGGCAGGGACTAACGCGACGAGGATGCGTTGCGGAAGAGGGCTGGATGGCCCGGGATCGTCATGGTAAGCAGCGTAATGAGCGAGATCGAGGCCAATTCCCGTTGTTACGCCGTCCGAAGTCATAAGCATCGTGCCGCCGACTTCGGTCTCAAGGTCGCCTGTGCGGACCAGCGTCCTACCGGAGTAGCCGAGACGTCTTTTCTCTTGATCCGTTGCAGCCTTATTCGCTGGCCATGGCCTCTCAAACACTGAGCCTTGGCTTTCGAAGTTCTCCTTTTGCCACTGCGCCATGTCGATGCCGATCAGGTCCAAAACCGGGCTAAGGTCGCTCAGCAGGTCGAGAAGCGGAACCAGGTCACCGTCAGGAATTAGCTCCGGCGTCGCTAGAATTGAGAACACGATCGACTGGTTCGGCATCGCTGTTCACCGATTCCTGTCCACTTGCGGACGAGTGATCCATCTGCTGAGCATTCACGATCGCGTCGATCAGATCGGGCTTCTTGAGGTTCTTCGCACCGTCCACACCTGCAGATTCAGCAATCGGGATCAGTTCGTCTTTCTTCTTGGCGGCGAGCTCGTCAACGGCTGCAGCATCGACTTCCGCCTGCAGCTCTTCGGCAGTCTTCAGCGCAAGCGCCTGCCCATCTTCGTCAAGCAGTCGCTGGCGAGGGAAGCCGATCGGGTAATTGCACCGCGGGCACTTCGGCGTATTGTGGACAGTAGGCGCCGGCGCAGTATCTTCTGCTTCGTCTGCCAGGGAATCTGCAGGCGCTCCCTGGCTATGGTGCCCGTAACCGCAATTCGCGCACTGTTTCGATAGATCCATGATGCTCCTCATACTTGGGGAATGTCCGGAGGCCGGAACTGTGGACGTGTGCCGTCCGAATTAGCAGATGCGGCGTTCTGTGTGGGTTTTCGCGTCAGATAAATATCCCACTGAAGGATCGTCGCGCCTTCAGAAATTGGCTCTGTATCAACCACGATGAACGACTCACCCTGCCAGGCGATGGTGTCGCCTTCGAGAAGAGGTGTTGTGATGTCCGTTGCAGCCACATGCGCCACATGAGGATCGGCATTGGCATCGTTGACATGAACGCCAGGGATATAGCCAGGCAACGACGTGATATTAATAGCCTTGACGATCGCTTTCGCCGTCGTGGTATCCGGCAGTGTAATATCCACCCCGCGCAGAGCGATCAGAGACGCCGTGATTACTTCGCCGTCGTCGGCATTTGGGATGATCTGCACATCGCATTGCAGGGAAAAGTCGTACTGGCGAACGTTGGTGATAACGGCCTGTGTGGTGTCCGGAAACAGAACGGAATCTCCCATTCTAACCGTCGCGGCGATATCGTCAAATGAAATCACCGTTCGAGGAGACTGCGTGACAGTGTTAGGCCGAAGCTGCGTATCCGTCGGCGGTCCACTGCGTCCAATGTAGCGGCGAACCGAGAACGGCGAACCGGCCAGCGCCACACCGCCGCGCGTGATCGCCACGTCAATCGGAGTAAAAGACATTGCGCCCACCCTATCCGAACGTCGTGAGCTTGTAGAACGTCATGCGTTCATGGAAATAATCGTTCCACGCCGAGGTTTCGCCCACACCGACGCCCTTATCGGAATACCGGATTTCCTCATCACCCTGCTTGCGAACCGTGACGCCGCCTGTTTTCTTGAGGGACATCTGCGGCGCGCACAGCGCCATACCACGCTGCAGGATCGCCTCCCGCGCATCATCGGGCAACTTCAGACAAAATCCAAATACGCCCGTCACCGCGATGCATTGCCGATTACCCCAGACGGGCATGGTAAACCGGATCATCTCGTAAGGACGCCCCTTCGCCGGCGCATTGACGTCCTCAAGATAAAACTGCGTGCCGAGTGTATAAACAATGTTCGTCACGGTGAGTGAGGTCAGCGAGGTCAATCCGGCTTCGAGATCGAGAAAGCTGCCCCCACCGATTGCCGCCAGTCCGGATCCTCCCCGATTCGCGCCAGGCGGGTTGTAATACCGAGTTGTGACGGTTCCATCCGAAACGAAGGGAATGTATCCTGTCCCGCGATCCCACTCAGCGCAGGCCGCCTTGATCTTGGCGGAGAGGCTGAGCGGGCGCGTGAGCGTGTACCCGGCATCTGTCATATACTCAAGCAAATCTGTTCCGGTTGGGTAGCTCATGGGTAATCGCTCTTGGGGCGGCCGGCTGAAGGCGCGGCCCCGTTATTTGGTTTCCGGCGGAGACGTAATGGCTTTGTTCGCGGCGGTCTTTTTCGCCTTGGTCGCTGTTTCGTCCGTGTCATCTCCGGTCGCTGTGCCAGCTTCCTCAACGGGCACCTCATCCGCGTCGCTCGCGACCGCTGACCCGTCACTCTGATCTGTTTGCACGGGCACAGTTCCTTCCTCCGACGTCTCCGGCACCGACTTTGCCTTACCGCTTTCAGTGATGGCTTCGGCCGGCACGATCGCGGCAGCCTCGTTTCCGGTTTGTTCCGTGACTGGCTTCGAGCCGTCCGTGTTGAGCGCGCTGTGATTGATTTGCAGCGCGGCAGGAGGCGGCTGCGTGGCGACGGGCTGATCGGGCGTCACGGGCGGATTCTCCGGTAGAGCCTGTCCGTTAATGACGAGCTTTCCATTCTCCGGTGTGATGTTGTACTTATCGGCATCTTCCTGGCTGAGTCGGCTTCCCTGCCCCACGAGCAGGCTCTGCGCGGCGGGATCGCCCTCTTCGACAAGCGTGTCATCGACCGTCACATAGATGCGGCGATCGCTGAATATCGGTTCCGGCATATTGGTTTCTCCGTGAGCGAGACGGGATAAATCGCCTCGCTCAGTCTTAAACGTCGGGGTTTACGTCTGGGCCCCGGTCTTCGTCCACGTTGGATTGAGTGCCGTCGTCGACGTGTTGATGTAGCTAATGCCGTTCGTGGTGTCGATCAGCATCGCTCCGGTGGGAGCAGTGCGGCCGGTCGCCGTGACGCCCGGCGTCGTCTCCGCAACGGCGACGGTCGGCGCGGTCCCGGTCAGGCTGTTGTCGGCGACAGTCATCGTCGGAACGGCGAGTTTGGCGAGGTTGCCGCCGGTAAACGTGGCCGTGGCCGTGCCGATTCCCGCTGTCATTGATCCGACAGCAATCACAATGCCCCCCACTCCCACGTTCGGCAAGGCCTCAAGAGCTGCGTCGATGTTGGCGATCAGCGTCGCATTCGTTGCGCTCCAGGCAATCGGACCAGTGACAAACCCGTCAAAACCAAGTTTGAAGGTTCCGCCGGTCGGTGTGCCGCCAAGAGTGATCGTCTGAACTTCGGTCGTGCCGTTCACGGGCGCGCCGGCGTTTGTCAGCGGATTGCCCAGTCCGCTGCCCGGCATCACATTTCCGCCTTGTAGAATCATTGTTTTCCTCCGGCCGCCCTCACCAGTCGATCAGAGGGCGGCGCGAACGTCCGTAGCGGGTTTAGATGCCGGTCACGGTGCAGAACGCGGACGCGCGGTAGATCTCCAGCGACAGGCGGCTGTCGGCGCGAATGGCCAGGATGCCCGCGATGAAGTTGTTGCCATGGGAATCGCTGACGGCGATCGTGATCCCGAGACGGCGGCTGATGTGCGCGTACATCTGGAAGTCGCCGGTGAGGCCTGTGTTCTCCGTGGCCGCCGTCGTCGCGATGACAGGCAGGCCCCAGATCGTTTCCGGCCCCGCTTCGGCCGGGTTGCCCCAGATATACAGACCGTCAGCCGTGCGCAGCAGGCGAATGTCCTGCCAGTCGTTGGGGTGCAAGACGACGCCGGTCGGGTCCGCGTAGCCGGTCCAGCGGACCTTCGTCATCGCCTTGTAGATCGCATCCGGAACCGGGTCCACGCCGAGTGCCTGCGTCTGAATGCCGGACTTGTTATAGAATCCCTGCAGCTGCGGCGAGGTGCCGGATCCGTTCAGGATCTGATCTTCTTCCTTCAGGCTGATCATCAGGCGCAGGCGGCTATCAATCAGACCGCGCAGGGCGGCCGTGTCCGCGACCTGCTCTTCGGTGACCGGGATGAAGGTGGAGATCTTCTCCACCGGGATCGTGCGCTCCGTGTAGGCCAGCGCCGATTCCGGGGAGGCCGCCGCTTCCGCCGTGGACGCCGCCGCGTTCGTGAAGGTGGTTTCCTCCATGTACTTGATCGCCGCGTACGGGGTATCGTCCTGCGGGATCAAATCGGCGATCATCGGGCGGCGCTGCGCGGAGAGAACCAGCTTGTCGCCGCGCGGGCTGAACGGCGGATATCCGGCCGCGCTCGTCATCGTTGTCTTGAGGGAGACGTTCTCCAGTTCAACCTGAAACCGCTTGGTGGAGAAGGGCGCGACGCCCTTGTATTCCTTGGAATCGATCAGGCTCTGACCAAGAGACTTCGCCTCACGGAACTGCTCGGACGGGTCGCCCTGGCGACCATCCTTGCCAAACTCCGGGCGCTGAATGTGACCGGCCGCCTCCATCGCATCCTGCAGGTTCTTCGCGACGACTTCCGTCTCGCGCACCGCAAGCCAGTCCTTGCCGAGCTTTTCAAGCTCCGCGTTGCGATCGTTGACAACCTTCAGATCGTCGGTCGTCATGTCGTACTCGCCGGCGGCGTTCTTGTGGGTGTCGAAGAACGTCTTCAGTTCCTTGCGCTTCACATCCAGCTGCTCGCTGAGTTCTTTATATGTCGGCATTTTGTGTATCCTTGCGCTGTGCGCTGCTCATAAATCTCGGTAAGGAGACTAATTGGTCTCGGTGAGGTCAACACCCCACTGCCGAGCCCGTGAAATTTCGAAGGCTATCCGGGCTGATTTCGCGCCCGCAAGATTGTCTGCCTCGGTCTCGGCGGATGCGCCGGTTTCCGTGGCGGATATCTCTGCGGTGGCGAGTTCGCCCAGGGCGTCCTGGAGGACTTTGATCTGCGCGGCCCGCTCCGGCGAGAGGGTGCGCTGATCTTTGGCGCGGATATCCTTGATGGACACGCCGCGCTCGATGCAGCCTTTCACGGCAGCAAGCGCCGATGTCAGCTGGTCGGCATAGGGACCCCGAGCAGGCGGGGCCGCTGATGCGTGAGAAGGGTCAGGCCAGAGTGTGCGAATCGACTTGGCAAGCTCCGTCGCCTCCTCGTCCGTCACATCGGCCATGAGCGTCTTAAAGGTGCGCAGGAAGATGGTCGTAAACTCCTGCAAGGTGGCTTCAAGCGTGGTCAGAGCTTCATCCAGAGGCGGCCGGACATACTCGTACTCGTCCGTGGTCGGATTATAAACATAATCGCCGAATACAAGTTCATAGAGCACGTTGTAGAACAACGCGTCATCGAGCCGCCGCAGAGCCGCCATCGTCATCGACTGTTCGAGGTATTCGCCCAGATACTGCGCCTTGAACTCGGCATCCCGGTTTTTGACGTCGGTGGCGTTCGCGAGCGGATTGGCGGGCACGCTCACGATGGAGTACTCATAGAGGTCGGAGATGTCCCAGATGCCCCGGCACTTGCTTTTCCACGCCGAGATTCCCGCGACGTCAAACAAGGACATGTCGCATCCCATCTCGCGGGCATGGGTCAGCAGGTCGTCTCCATTCGCAAACACCCGAGAGCCGTCTGGCGCAATCGAGAAGCCGATGGATAGGCCGACGCTCAGGCCGTTCGCCATACGCTCCATACACTTCGTACGCAGGTCCTGCGCGTCCGCCGTAGAATGGAACTCACTCTCGGTGAAGAGGGAATTGCCCTGAACCTCAGCGACTAAAGGCATGCCGATCATCTTCGACCAGTCGTGACTATCGGCCATAAATCCGGCGCTGAGAAAGCTGGTGAGACACGTCCCGAAGGCGATCGGATAGATGACGTCCCGGACATTGGCATTGTCGAGATTGCCCATCACGGACGCGACGCCGCGCAGCTTGTTACCGTCGAAGGCGGCATCCTTCAGCACATAAAGCTTTGGTTTTTCACGTTTCACAGGCCACCTCGGAGGCAACAAAAAAGCCGCTACGTTTGCGTAGGCGGCAGGTCAAAAGCAGGGTCACGGCGTGGAATCGCCAGTGTCGGCGGACTTATCAGGAACCGGCGCGGCCGGTTTCGGGCAGTACTGATTGCCCCGGGCGGTTTTGTCCGGCGGCTTCCCGGTCTCACTGCGGGCTTCGTTGAGTGTGGCAATCCCGCCGGTGTACTCGATGACAGCCCGCTTCGACGCTTCCATGCGGTCCGGCTGCATCGACCGGACATTCTGGTAATTCCAGCGCAGGACTTGGTTCTCGGTCTTCTTAAAATCCGGCTTGAGTTGTCGGTTAATGGTTTTGACGAAACGCTTGCCGACCGGGATGAGGCAGTCTTCGTTCGCGGCTTCCCGCGCCTCTTTGTAGTTGCTGTACGTGCGCTGCGCATCGCCGACGCTCAGGCCGACAACCATTCCCGGCATCCGCAGTGCGCCGAGGATGCGCGCTTCCGGCACGATGCGGATCTTGTCGAGGGCGAGCTCTTCCGGGCTAAAGCTGAGCTTCTCGATGCGCACGGCGGCCGGCGCCACGATCGGATCGCCGCGGAAGTCGCCCGTAACGCGCTCTCTCCAGAGGGATTTAAGCTTTGCGGGGACACCGTCGCCGAGCACGCCCTCGGGACTGGCCGGAGTGATGATGACACCGGGAACACCCATGTTATGGAGCAACGCGGCCGTGTACGTTGCCGATTCGTTGTCGGTCATGATCTCGCGCAGGACCGGCTTGAGACGGGCAAAGCCCTTCATGAGGTTGTCTGGATCCATACCGAAGCGGAAGTGGATCACATCCTCCGGAGGGAGCGCTTGCGGCCTCCCGCCCGGGCGATACTCAAAGTAATCGAGAAAGTTGGTGCTGTTCGGCAGACGGCGCGGCTCGACCTGCCAGTGCGGCAGATACCAGAGCTCCTTGATGTAGCCGTAGCCGTCGCGCGCCTTGTACCAATAGGCGTTGCCGTCCGTGCAGTAACTGAGGATCGTCGCCGCCCAGAGGACATCGTCATCGTAGTACGAGTTCGGGTTCTGGATCAGATCGACAAGCGGATGATCGGGAACGGCCGCCGTGGTACCGTCGTCCTGGGTCGTGACGACCTCCAGTTCCGCCTCAGGCAGGTTATCCGAAATCCAGCCGATACAGATAGAAACGGCGCTATTGAGCCACAGATCGCCAGCCTTCTCTTTGTAGTCGATCTGGGAACCGGGGAGCATCACGCGCCAGGGATTGCCGCCGTTGCTGCCGACCGTCCCGTTGCCCCATGAGAGGCTGAATCCCTTACGAACGGCCTCCAGACCACCCTGCAGCCGTGAAGCGATTGCTTTTGTGTTTAGCATTTACGGCTTCGCCCTCAGCGTCCCCACGATGTACAGGTAAAGCAGCCACAGGCCAATCCCGCAGAGACCAATGACGACAATGCCGGCGGCGGCAGCGACCATGTACAAAAATAGGAGGAATGGTGTCATTCGAATGTCACGACCTTGCGACTGGTGAAGAGGTGATCCGGGGCAGCACACAACACAAAGCCGTCGCCGTCGTCCGGACTGCGCATCTTGCGCTTTTTGAATGCTTTCTTCTCTTCAAGCTTCTTCACGGAGACGCCGGACTTGTTCACCCAGTCATACGTGCGTTCGGTGAGATCGCCTTCGAGCGCCTCCGGTGGATTGTCCACACGGATGCCCTTCAGGGTTTCGGCCGCTTCCGCGTAAAGCTCGGTGATCACATCGGCGTAGGCCGTCTTGTCGTGAGGCGGCACACCGAAATGCACCATGATCACGCGGCGGTTCTCTTCCGGGAAGGCTTCCAGGAACTCGCTGTCGAGCTTGAGGTGTGATGTGACACCGTTGCCGAAGCCGCCGCCGGCGTCAATGCGAATCTGGATGTTCGTCACACCCAGCGACTTCAGATGCAGAGCCGCCTGCTTGACCCTACGGGCGTAGTCGTCGTAGTCCTGTCGCCAAATCTGAGCGAAGCGCCACACGCGGCCGTTGTGCCGAATGTAGATCGTCCCGTAGTCCTTGCCGAACCCCGCCACGTCGACACCGATGCGTCCTTGCGCCCGGTCTTCGGCCGGCGCTGCACGTTTGCAAGCTGCCTCATACCGGCCGAATGGAACGAACGTGTTGTCGGCAACGTTGGACGGCGCGATGCCCAGGACGCGCCACAAGAACTCTGGATAGGGTTTAAAGATCGTCCCGCCCGGCCGCTCCGCGCCGTGAACGGTCACCGGAAACGGCAGGGTGAATGTCTGTTGATCCTCGTCATGCTCGGGCACGATCTCGGTCAGCAGCTCGACCATCTTGCGTACATAATCGCGCTGGACGGCTCCCGGCACGATCTCGCGGTCGGTGAGCACATTCGGATGGTTAACGCAGCTGATCCGAAACGATGCCGTGTCCGAGCGTCCTGCCTGCTTGTGAAAGAGTGAGCCGCGACTTTTCGGGTTGGCGAGCATCAAGACGATGCTGATGCCGCCCGAGGTCATCGACTCGACCGCGCCGTACACGAAGTCGGCAACGCCCTCGGCCTCATCAAGCACGAACATCAGGTACTTGCCGTGCTGGCCCTGGACGCGCTCCGTACCCTTACCGCCGCTATCGTTGGTCGCGCGCCCCTTGGCGAAGTGATTCGGCTTGTACTTGATCTCGCACGTCTGCAGCACGCGGCCGGGCAATCCCTTGCCCTCGCGGTCGGTCTCGATTTCCTTCCAGAGAAGATCTTTGATGGACTCCCAGCCCGGCGCATAGCTGTAAATGATTGAGGGACAAAAGCAGTCGAAGAAGTGATTGAACAGGCCGCTGGCGAGCTTGGTTTTGCCGACCGTGTGGCCTGCTTCAATGCGAATGCGGTTCTTGATGACTTCGCCCGGCCGCCAGTACTTCAGGTCGGCTTCGGCAATCAGGCCCTTTTTGAAGTCGGCTCGCTCATGCTGTTGGCGGAGCGCCAGCACGTAGGCGTTGATGACTTCGACCTGTCCGGGCGTCGCTTCGCTGCCCTCCCATGGCTCCCATCCGAGCTTTTCGCGGATGTAGCGCACGGGATCGTACTGGTATTCGGAAAGGTCCGCATTGGTGAAGTCGCGCCGGGCCCGGCGCATCGGGTTCTGTTCATCGTCCGGACGGCTGAGTGTCGAGTTCGATGCGACCCCAGCGTTCCTCGATATCGTCGAGAAGCTTGGTTTGTAGGTCAGGGTCATCGACGTGTGCCTGCGTTGCCATCAGAACCTGCTCCGCGTACTGATCGAGGATCGTCTTCACCCGGCTCATCGACAATGCGCCTTTCTCACGGCGTTTCTCAATCCGGTCCACCATCGCGCCGATCCGGTCCAGCAGCGCGGTTGCATCGGCAATGTCCGGGACCTTCGTCGGCTTGTAAGTGCGCTCCGGGTTCTGATAGCTTTCATGCCAGGCGATGATGGCTTCCACGAGTTCGTCGTAGCGCTCGATCCAATCCACAGTGAGAGAGCGCAGCATCTTCAGGTCCGCGGTGAGGTCGAGAGGATCGTCGAGCGCATCACACGCGGCGAGCAGCTCCACGATACGCGGCCGTTTGATCTGCGAGTAGAGGCCATGTGTCGGTGGCCGTCCTCCGCCGCCGTTGTGCTTCTTGCAGCACCCCTGCCCCACATGCGCCGTCCCGTGTCCAGCCTTGTTCTTGCAGGGCTCGCCGTTGTCCTTGATCCAGCCACACTTACCGGCGGCACGGGCGTCGAGGTCGGTTGTGCTGGGGTTGGGTTCGTAGGGCATAGTGCTATCCAATCACTATCAAGATCTCAACACCAAATCGCTGAAGAATCTAAGATACAGCCTCGGTGGACACTTCCCGGTGACCGCCGAGGCTGTGTCTTTTTTTCGGGGTGAAATATGCCCCGCGACTGATGGCCCCGAAAGGATAGTTTATGGAAACTTGGGACGTTCTCAAGGCCGTTGAGCAGCATCAGGCA
>Ga0105237_10002252_pt1 | contig 24014 bp, 19 predicted proteins | sample KBSC24metaG_FD_81520 | JGI IMG/M metagenome (GOLD analysis project Ga0105237, IMG submission 81520) | Corn rhizosphere microbial communities from Kellogg Biological Station, Michigan, USA - KBS C2-4 metaG | ecosystem: Host-associated > Plants > Roots > Rhizosphere > Soil | place: Michigan, USA...
ATATTACGACATCGTGCCCGCATTCTACAAGGCGTTTTGCCTTCTGCAGCGCGATGGTAGAGACCTTTACGTGTTTTTCCGCCGGCTCGTCAAAGGTAGAGGCGATCACTTCCGCCTTTACGCTACGTTCCATGTCGGTGACTTCCTCAGGACGTTCGTCAACGAGAACGATCATCAGGTAACACTCGGGATGGTTCGCAGCGATGGCATTGGCGACGGCTTTGAGCAGCATCGTTTTACCGGTCTTGGGCTGCGCCACGATGAGACCGCGCTGTCCTTTGCCGATGGGCGTGAACAGATCGATAATACGCGTGGAATAGTCACTTGGCGTAGTGAAAAGATTCAGCTTTTCGAAAGGGAACAACGGTGTCAGATAATCGAAGGGGACGCGATCGCGTACTTCTTCGGGACCTTTGTTGTTGATCGTTTCCACCTTCAGCAGGGCGAAATATTTTTCTCCTTCTTTAGGCGGACGAACCGAACCGAGAACGGTATCTCCCGTTTTCAGACCGAACAGCTTTATCTGGGAAGGGGAAACATAAATATCGTCAGGAGAGGAGAGATAATTGTAATCGCTGCTGCGCAGGAATCCGTATCCATCGGGCATCATTTCCAACACGCCTTCGGCGGAAATAACGCCGTCGAATTCGATGTTGAATACCTCGTTGCGACGCTGGGGATACATTCTGCCGGCCTGTGCATCGCCAGAACGATTGGGATCACCGCCTTCCTGTTCATCCGGAATATTTATTCCGTCTTCCTGTTCCTGCTCTTCCCCTTCTTCACCGCGTCCGTCGCGGTTGAGGTCATGCTGGTCATGACGACCATGCCGCTCTTGTCTGTCCGGCTGTTGTCTATCGGCCTGTTCCAACCTCAGAGGACGCTCGGGTCTTTCCGGCTGTTGTTTTTCCGCCTGTCTATCCGGCTGTTGTCTATCCGGCTGTTGTCTATCATGCCCTGCGGACCTGTCCTGACGCTCGCTAACGGGTTGAGGACGGGCAATAGCTGCTTTCGGAGCAACAACAGGCTCTTGCGGCTCCTCTTCTTTTTTCCGTCCTGCTTTTTTCAGCACTACGGGTTTTTCCTCTTTCTTCGCATTGCGGGTTTCTTTTTTCGCTTCTACCTTTTTAGGCTTCTCTTCTACACTTTCGACAATTGCTTCTTCTGTGGAATTGGCTGTGGAGGCCTTTATGATGCGTTTGCGTTTGGGCTTGTCATCGGCTGAGTCTCCTTTTGCTTCACTCGCAACTACAGCCTGTTTATCGAGAATTTTGTAGACGAGCTCCTGTTTATCCAGTTTTTTTGCGCCGGTGATCTTTAACTGCTCTGCAATATCGAGGAGTTCTGGAACGAGCATGTCGTTCAATTGGAGAATATCGTACATAAAATAACTTGAGAGTTGAACGTATTTCTCAAACAGAGGGTCTGTTCGTTGAGAAATCTGTTGAAATGAAATTTTGATTAAAAATGAACAGAATGTGTTAAAACTGATGAGCTGTGAGCATTGGAAAAGGAAACTAATCAGCTTAATTCCACTGCAATTTTAATATAAAAAAATAAAAATCAAAAATAATTTTTAAAATCCCCTGACTTTCAGCGCTTTTTTGGCCCTGAACTAAACTTACTTTTGTTCCTGCAAAAACTTTTCCACCCGGCCGCCCGGGGTTGTCTGCCCGGAGTTTCGTAGGATTCTTTCCCCGCTTGCTCTATATTTGCCCCACTAAATTTCTACAGAAACCATGTTCAACACAAGAGTGAAGGTGAAAGAGCTGCTGGCTGCAAAGCCTGAGAATCAGGAAGTGACCGTAATGGGGTGGGTCCGGACTTTTCGCAACAACCAGTTTATAGCGATCAACGATGGTTCTACGAATAATAATCTCCAGATAGTGGTCGAATTGGGCGCCTTTGACGAACCCCTGTTAAAAAAGATCACTCCCGGCGCCAGCCTCAAAGTGACAGGACTGCTCATCGCCTCTTTGGGCAAAGGGCAGACGGTGGAAGTCAAGGCAACAGCCGTCGAAGTGTTGGGCGAATGTAATCCGGAGAAATATCCGCTTCAGTTGAAGAACAGACCCAGTCTCGAATACCTGCGGGAGATCGCGCACCTGCGTTTCCGCACCAATACCTTCGGCGCCGTCTTCCGCGTGCGGCACTCGCTGGCGTTTGCCATCCACAAATTTTTTAACGAAAAAGGGTTCGTTTATCTTCATACACCCGTCATCACGGCATCGGACGCAGAAGGCGCCGGCGAGATGTTCCGCGTGAGCACACTGCCCTTTGACAACCCGCCCCGTAAAGAAGACGGCTCTATCGACTGGTCCGAAGATTTTTTCGGCCGCGCCACTAACCTCACCGTCAGCGGACAGCTGGAAGGCGAGCTCGGAGCTACCGCCTTCAGCGAGATCTATACGTTCGGCCCTACTTTCCGGGCAGAAAATTCGAATACGGCCCGCCATCTCGCGGAATTCTGGATGATCGAGCCGGAAATGGCCTTTTGCGACCTGGAAGATAACATGAACCTCGCAGAATCCTTTATCCGCTATCTCATCCAGTATGTCATGGATAACAACCGGGAAGACCTCGAGTTCCTTGCACAACGGCTCCTGGAAGAAGAAAAACAAAAACCCCAGGCCGAACGCAGCGAGATGGGACTCATCGAGAAGCTGGAATTCGTGCTTAACAACCAGTTCGAACGTATTACCTATACCGAAGCCATCGATATTCTCCTGCAGTCGCCCGCTTATAAAAAGAAAAAATTCCAATACGAAGTTAAATGGGGCATCGATATGCAGAGCGAACACGAGCGCTACCTGGTAGAAAAACACTTTAAAAAACCTGTCATCGTCACCGGTTACCCGGCCGCTATCAAGGCCTTCTACATGCGTCAGAACGACGACGGAAAAACGGTCGCCGCCATGGATATCCTTGTTCCGGGCATCGGCGAGATCGTCGGCGGCTCACAAAGAGAAGAACGCCTCGACCGGCTGGAAAAACGCATGACCGAAATGCATATCCCTACAGATGAAATGTGGTGGTACCTGGATACGCGTCGTTTTGGGACAGTGCCACATGCCGGCTTTGGTCTTGGCTTCGAGCGTATGATGCTTTTCGTGACCGGCATGACGAATATCCGCGATGTCATCGCCTTCCCCCGCGCGCCAAAAAGCGCGGAGTTCTGACCCTGACGATCGTTCCCCTCGCCGGCAACAAACTGTTCTATTATCACGGCGAGCTGGAAGCAGCGCTAAAGGATGGCGCCTTCGGGACCACCGGCTATGGCCTCAACGGCGGCATCGGGGACATTATACGTCCCGAAACACTTATCAACCAGGTGGGTAAATACTCACTTGTCGATCTAAACCCAGCGGAGTTGACGCTTTTTTCTTCAAAAATTCTTTAACTTTATTTCCCTTTCGCAGTTTCATCACACATCAAAAAATAACACCATGGCCATTCCCGTCGTTGACCTCGCCCAATTTTCAGGAAATCCGCAAGAAAAAACAGCTTTCGTGGACGCTCTTGGAAAGGCGTATGAAGACGTCGGTTTTGTAGCCGTGAAGAATCATGGTATACCCTCTGCCACCATCGAGGGCCTTTATACGAATACAAAAGAATTCTTTTCCCAGCCACAGGACATAAAAAGAAAATACGAGATAGCAGGATTGGCCGGTCAGCGCGGGTATACCTCTTTCGGAAAGGAACATGCGAAAGGAAGTACGGCGCCCGACCTGAAGGAGTTCTTTCAGTTTGGACAAACAGTGGAAGACAACGATCCCATCCGATCGGAATATCCGGACAATGTCCGCGTATCCGAGATAAAAGATTTCAATCCTATATTCTCCAGCGCCTACCGCTCCTTTGAACAATCCGGCTCCGCCTTGCTACGGGCTATCGCCATCTACCTGGGCCTGGATGAAAAATATTTCGACCCATTCGTACATAACGGAAATTCGATTTTAAGGGCCATCCATTATCCCCCCATAAAAGATGAGCCGAAATCCGCCATCCGCGCCGAACAACACGAAGACATCAATCTCATCACTCTGCTCATCGGCGCCAGCGCGGATGGCCTGGAGATCCTCTCCAAACAGAACCAATGGGTTCCAGTGACCTCCCTGCCTGAACAAATTGTTGTAAATGTGGGAGATATGCTGCAAAGGCTGACCAATAACAAACTCCGGTCAACCACACACCGCGTCGTCAATCCTCCACGGGAATTATGGGGCACATCACGGTTCTCGATCCCTTTTTTCTTACACCCAAAAAGCACCATGAGCCTGGCCTGTCTGCCCGGTTGCATAGACGCAAGCCATCCAAAAGCCTATCCCGATGCGACAGCAGGCGAATATCTGGACGAACGGCTGAAAGAGATCGGATTGAAGAAATAAGACGGAGACCAGGTCGGCTGAAGAAATAAGACGGAGATCAGACATGTAAAGCGTGAAGGATAAGCCAGGCCGCCATGGCGCCGGCTAAAAAACAAAGGATCAGTTTCAATCTATAAATCACCAATTTGAGTGGTTTTAGGGCTTTAGGGATCACACAAACTACGTTTCCCGGGGGCCTTGTTTCAGTAGGGTCGTACAAATTTACTGTCTTCTTACCGGTTTCCTTAACCATATTTTAATCTTTGTAGAAAAAAGGCCCTTTCGCGTCATTTACCTGTCTACAATCACCATTTGTACCGGCTATTTAGCCGCCCATCCTTTCACCCTATTTTTTTTCCGGTCCCTCCCTTTCCGCCAAAAAGCAAGCCCATACTGGTTTTGGTTTAAAAATCCATTACCTGCTTATGAGAATTACCTTTCCAAGGACAGTACTTTGTGTTGCATAGTACTAAAATTGTGCATATCTTTGGCTTGTTGACTACATTGAAAGGGCCAGACCATCAGCCGGCCCACGAAAACATTAAAAACTAAGGCGTATGAATATCGAGAACACACAAAGCCAGATGCGGAAAGGAATTCTGGAGTTTTGTATTCTCTCCGTTATCAGACGCGGTGAAGCTTACCCCTCCGACATTGTGGAAGAGATGAAAGCCGCCAACCTGAATATCCTGGAGGGAACCCTCTACCCCTTGCTCACCCGACTCAAAAACGCAGATATGCTCACCTACCGCTGGGTAGAAAGCAATTCGGGTCCGCCACGCAAATATTTCTCCTTAACTCCGAAAGGAGAGGCCTTCTACGGCGAGCTGGAAGACACCTGGAAAGAACTCGCCAATGCCGTCCATTCCCTTACGAATAAGACCTACTAACATACCCGCATCACCAAGAGAAGCTCCTACATTTCAACCTCCAAATAAACGAACATGAAAAAGATCATCAACATAAACTTTCACAGCAGGGTAATCCCCATCGAGGAGAGCGCCTACGAGATATTGCAGCAGTATATCGAAAGCCTGCGCAGGTATTTCGCCAATGAGGAAGGCCGCGATGAGATTATCGGCGACATTGAGAACAGGTTTGCCGAACTTTTTTCAGAGACCCTGAAAAAAGGCGCCGCCTGTATCACCGATGACGATGTCAATTCTATAATCACCAGTATGGGCCGGCCCGAAGAGTTTGAAGGCGAAAATGAACCCAAGCCAGGGTCCGCCGGCAGCAGCCAGCAGGCAAGCGCATCCGCCCAGCCCAACTGGCAATCTGCCGGAGATGAACCCCGCCGGCTCTATCGCGCCGAGAACGACAAGATCCTGGGCGGTGTCTGTGCCGGACTGGCCAATTACCTCCGCCTGGATCCCGCCATCGTCCGTATTATCTTCGTACTCATCACTTTCGGCTGGGGCGCAGGCTTCCTGCTGTACCTCGTTCTGTGGATCGTATTGCCGTACCGCACCCTGCAGGCAAATGTTAGAAAACGCCTTTACCGCAACTCTGACGACCGCGTCATCGGCGGCGTCGCCAGCGGTCTTGCGGCTTATTTCCACATCGAAGTCTGGATCCCCCGCCTCATCTTCGCCCTGCCCCTGATACTCGGGATCATCACCTCCATTCTGAGGAGCACCACCTGGTTCTATTGGGATGGCCCGACCTTTTTCACCGGCGGTTTTGGCGGTACCCTGTTCATCACCTATATCGTATTGTGGATTATCCTGCCAGTAGCAGTTACCGCCTCGGAGAAGCTGGAAATGAGAGGAGAAAAGGTCGACCTGGAGTCGATAAAGAATACCATCAAAAGCGACCTGGAAACATTTAAAGGCCGTGCAAAGGACATGGGCAGCGAACTACACCAGCGCGTCCAGCAGGTAGGCCAGGAGGTAAAACAGAACACGCAGACTTTTGCATCAGAAGCCGGGCCCGCCATCCGGAAGACAGGCAGCGGTCTCGGTCACGCCATCGGCGTCATGTTCAAAGCCTTTTTTCTGTTCATCGCCGGGCTGATCTCTTTTGTACTGATCACAGTGCTGGCCAGCCTGCTGTTTCGAGGCGACGGGATCTTACATATTAAAGCCTATGTCCTGGAAGGGTTCTGGCAAAACTTCCTCGCCTGGGCCGGTTTCTTCCTCTTCCTCGTCACTCCCGTCCTCGCCCTGCTCACCTGGCTCATCCGTCGCATCACCGGCGTACGCTCCCGCAGCCACTATTTAGGCTATGCTTTCGCCACACTGTGGATCATCGGTTTATTCTGTATGCTCGTCCTGGGTGGTATGGTCATGAGCAATTTCCGCGCCCGCCAGCACATGGAAGAAGCCGTATCCCTGGTGCCACCCAGTCATAATAAACTTATCGTCCGTACCCCCGAAGCCGTCAACCGCTACAGGGACACCGACTGGTGGTCCGATATCGACTTTGGCAGACGACACGGGATTTTCTATAGCCTTAACGAAGACAGCGTTCTGCTGACGACCATCCGGGTACGGGTGCACAAGAGCGAAGACTCGGCCTATCATGTTCAACTGATCAAGATCAGCCGGGGCAGCAGCGCAGCAAAAGCCCGGGAAGCAGCCAGCCGCATTGAATTTCCCGTCCGGCAGAACGACTCTGTCCTCAATCTGCCCCAGGGATTTGCCATCAGCGGAAAGGACAAATTCCGCAACCAGCAGGTTCTGGTAGAAGTATCTGTACCTGTCGGCAAACGCATCCTGATCAGCAGGGACATCGAGGATTATCACTGGTTCAATATCAATCCCCGTAACAGCCATATCAGCTGGGACAATCACCGCTATGACTGGCGGGATGACTGGAACGAAACTATCGATGAGAACGACAGCTATCCATGGACAGGCAACGTAGAATATGTTATGACCCCAACCGGTCTTTCCCGTACCGACCACAAAGGCATGAGTAATGACGAGCGCCGCCGCCGGGATGACGGGAACGATAATGATGATAAGGACGACGACGACGACATGTACAAGGAAAAAGAAAAGAAACCCGGCAACAGCAAAGACGGTTACCGCTACAAAAGCCCCGAAAACACCCCCGCCAAACCCGCTGCCCCTGACAAACCCGCTGCCCCTGACAAACCCGCTGCCCCTGACAGCCCCAACGGCAGAAAGACTGCCATGGTGAGCCCGCAGCAAGAGGGACAGGTCCAGCCGTATATTTTATTAGCCCTTTTTACCTCCTAGATAATGGGGCAAAAAATTGTTGAAATATAATTTTTTGCCCCATTATCATCAAATGTCTGCAGACTTCGTCTGCGAACTGAACTCCGTTCAGTTCAGACACGATCGATCGTTGGTTGAAGTTGGAACACAGCCTCCCGGCCTCTGCCGGGGGGCTTTTATCCTTTGTCGTTATTTGTCTCGCCCAGAAACCATACATTTGCGGCTCAAAAACCACGACATGAAACCCACTCCTTTTACTGGAAAACATATCGCATTGGGCGCTAAAATGGTTGAATTCGCAGGCTATAACATGCCCATCAGCTACACAGGTATCAATGACGAACACCAGGCCGTTCGCACGAACGCAGGTGTATTCGATGTAAGCCATATGGGGGAGTTTATCGTAAAAGGAGAACACGCACTTGACCTCATCCAGCGCGTCACGACCAACGACGCATCCAGACTCACCGCAGGTAAAGCCCAATACAGTTCCCTGACTAATGAGGAAGGAGGCATCGTAGACGACCTGATCGTCTATTGTCTCGAAGAGAACAAAGCTTATATGCTGGTGGTCAATGCCTCCAATATAGAAAAGGACTGGAAATGGATCTCCAGACACAATATCCATAAAGCCGAGCTGCATAATATCTCCGATAAAACCTGTCTGCTGGCTATCCAGGGGCCTAATGCCACGCGCCTGATGCAGCCCCTCACCGATGTCGATATCCTCAACCTGACGTATTATACTTTTGCCAAAGGTAAATTCGCCGGTGTGGACAATGTCCTGATCAGCGCTACGGGATATACCGGCGCCGGCGGCATCGAGATCTATTTTGAGGATAAGGACGGAGCAGCCGATGTCATCTGGGACAAGCTATTTGAAGTGGGCGGTCCCGAGGGATTGAAACCCATCGGGCTTGGCGCAAGGGATACCCTTAGACTGGAAATGGGCTATTGTCTTTATGGCAATGACATCGACGACACGAGCAGCCCTCTCGAAGCCGGTCTGGGTTGGATCACTAAGTTCACCAAAGACTTTACGGCCCGGACTATCCTCGAAAAACAAAAGACGGAAGGCATCGAACGAAAACTGGTTGGCTTCGAAATGATCGACAAAGGCATCCCCCGCCATGACTATGAGATCAAGGACTTCACTGGCATGACCATCGGCAAAGTGACTTCCGGCACCCAAAGCCCCTCGCTCGGCAAAGCGATCGGAATGGGCTATGTGCGAACCGTTTTTGCAAAGATCGATACGCAAATATTTATTAAGGTAAGGGATAAGCTCCTGCTCGCCAAGGTGGTAAAACTCCCTTTTAATTAAATCCCTGTTTTTTGGACCGGTAGGACAAGTGTGGAATGATTTTTTCTTTCGTAAAGAACACATCCAACACCTATTCAGCAGAAAATGCCAACCATTCATCTAACGACGTTTGTTGCAGCCCCAGCCGAAAGAGTTTTTGACCTTGCCAGGAGCATCGACCTGCATCGTAAATCCTTGTCTCACACCGGCGAAGAAGCTATCGCCGGAACAACCAGCGGACTCATCCAATTGGACGAAACGGTCACCTGGAAAGCAAAACACCTCGGCAGGACAAGGATCCTGAAGTCGAAGATCACCGCTATGAACCGGCCGCTTTCCTTTACCGACGAAATGGTGGATGGAGATTTCAAAAGCATCCGGCATGAACACCATTTCAAACGCATTGATAACGGCACCCTGGTGATAGATCTTTTTCATTTCGAATCGCCCTACGGTGGATTGGGACGACTGGCCAACCGGTTATTTATTACCTCCTACCTGAAAAAGTTACTGGAATTACGTAATCAATCTATCAAGGAATACGCTGAATCTGAAAAATGGAAGTTTATTTTGGATAAATAACAGCGGCCGAACCCCTACATTTGCGCTATCGCATCCGGCACATATTTATGACAAATTCCAAACCCCCTTTATACACGGCTTTATCCCCCGCCCTGCTGCATTTGTATGATGTTAATAACGCCATTGTGGTGATCATTGATGTGCTCCGCGCCACCTCTACCATCGCTACAGCCCTGTACAACGGAGCCAAATGCGTTATCCCTGTGGACAGCGTGGCAAAATGTATCGAACTGGGCCGGCAGATCGACGGGATCACAGCAGGCGAACGGGATGGCATGATCGCCGAAGGATTACAACACGGCAACTCTCCTTTTGAATATCCCCGGGAGTTTATCAATAACAGGACCCTGGTGCTCACCACTACCAATGGCACCAAATTACTCCATATGGCGCTCGACAGAGGCGCGGGACAGATAGTCACCGGCTCCTTTCCCAATCTGTCAGCGATATGCGACTATTTATTAGCTCAGAACCAACCGGTTGTATTAGGCTGCGCCGCCTGGAAAGATCGGGTCAATATCGAAGACCTCTTGTTTGCCGGCGCTGTCATCCATCAGGTGAAGAAACACTTTACCATCAATTGCGATTCTTCCCAGATAGCCGAAACCCTGTATATGGACGCGAAAAACGATCTTTTTGGCTTTATGGCTTCCAAAGACGCCTCTCACTATCACCGGTTGATGAATTTCGGCGTCGAAAAGGATATCCGCTATTGCCTGACACCCGACCTGGCCAATGTGTTGCCCTTATATGAAAATGGAAAGTTAATTGTACTTTGATCCTCCCGTCTTTCCTTAATTCGTAACTGTCGGTCGGTCGAAGGGCGTAAATTTGTCCTCTTTTACAAGATGCTGAGACTCCTTACAGTTTGAAAAAGAACAACCTCCATATCGCGCTGGTGGGCAACCCCAATAGCGGGAAAAGCTCTCTTTTCAATGCGTTGACCGGCCTTAACCAGAAAGTAGGCAATTTTCCAGGTGTCACGGTAGACAAAAAGACCGGTTCAAGTCAATTGGCTCCAGGTGTCACGGTCAATATCGTGGATCTTCCCGGCACCTATAGCCTCTATCCCAAACGCTCAGACGAATGGGTCACCTACAAGGTCCTGCTGGATCAGGATCCCTCGGTGAAGATCGACATGGTGGTCCTGCTGGTAGACGCCAGCAATCTCAAACGAAACCTCCTGTTCTGCTCGCAGATCATCGACCTCAAAATACCCGTCGTCATCGCCCTGACCATGATGGACCTGGCCGGGCAAAAAGGCATCGAGATCGATGTGGATGGCCTGGAAAGAGAATTGGGCATCCCGGTGGTCGCGGTTAATCCCCGGAAGAACAAAGGTATTCCCCAATTGAAAAAGATCGTTGAACTACGGGCCCGGCAACTCCATCAAATGCCCCCCCGGCCGTTTATAGACAATCAGGCGATGGCCGCAGCAGCCGTCCGGGATGTCCGGAAACTCTTTCCCGACATCAGCGACTATACGGCCATTCACTATCTCATCAATCACGAACATTTTGATTTTAATGCCGACCTGCAGTCCAAAATAGAACACATAGAGTCCACTCACGCCTTTAACCACACACGTATCCAGGCCGATGAGATCCTGCAGCGCTATGGTCGCATCAAACAGATCATGAAACATACGGTGGCGGAACCCGATCCCCTGGAACGGACCCTGTTCACCGAGCGGCTGGACAAGCTATTCCTCAACCGCACCTGGGGCTATATCATCCTGTTAGCCGTCCTTTTCCTGCTGTTCCAGAGCGTATTCTGGATCGCCCAGTTTCCCATGGACGCCATCGACTGGAGCTTTTCCCGGCTGGGCGGCTGGCTCGGCCAGACCTTACCCGATGCCTGGTGGAGCGACCTGCTGGTGAACGGCCTGCTGGCCGGTCTTAGCGGCATCCTGGTCTTCGTTCCGCAGATCATGATCCTTTTTGGCCTGATCACCATCCTGGAAGATACCGGCTATATGGCCCGCATCAGCTTCCTCACCGACAAACTCATGCGAAAGGTCGGCCTCAATGGAAAAAGCGTCATGCCCATGATCAGCGGTTTTGCCTGCGCCGTGCCCGCCATTATGAGCGCGCGGAATATTGAAAACCGGAAGGAAAGACTGCTGACCATCCTCATCACCCCCCTGATGAGCTGCAGCGCCCGCCTGCCTGTTTATACCATCCTCATCGCCCTCGTCATTCCCCGCAAACAGATCCTGGGATTCTTTAGCCTCCAGGGACTCGTGATGATGGGACTATATATGCTGGGACTGGTCATGGCCATGGTTGTCAGTTACGTCGCGAAATGGTTTATCCGGATGAAGGAAAAAAGCTTTTTTATCCTGGAACTGCCCATTTATCGCGGACCCCGCTGGAATAATGTCGTCGTCACGATGATCAATAAGGCAAAAATATTCGTTGTGGATGCCGGCAAGGTCATCATGGTCATCAGCCTCATCCTCTGGGCGCTTAGCTCATTGGGGCCAGGACACCGGATGGAAGACGCCAAAGCGCATTACGACGAACAGATAAAACAACATCCCGCCCAGGCTCAGGAGCTGGCTAAGGCAAAACAAGCCGCCATCCTGGAAAACTCTTATGCCGGCCGGCTTGGAAAGATCGTCGAACCTGTGATCCGCCCCCTGGGATATGACTGGAAGATCGGTATTGCCCTGATCACTTCTTTTGCAGCCCGGGAAGTTTTTGTGGGCACCATGGCTACCTTGTACAGCGTAGAAGGAGGAAAAGACGCCGATCAACCCACTCTTCGTCAACGCATGCAGTCCGCCCGGCGGGAAGATGGCAGTCCCGTTTATACACTGGCCAGCGGCGTTTCCCTCATGATATTCTATGTACTGGCCATGCAGTGTATGAGCACGCTGGCCGTGGTACGCAGGGAAACACGCAGCTGGAAATGGCCGGGCATTCAACTGGCCTATATGACCGGGCTGGCCTATGTGATGAGCCTCATCGTTTATCAACTGTTACGATAACACCCCCAACTCCACTAATTCCGCCCGGAACTGCTGCGGCGATTGAAAATGAATTCCGTAAAAACCCAACTCGCGGGCCGGTAACACATTCCGCATGTTATCGTCGACATAGATGGCTTTTTGCGGCTCTATGTTAAATCGTTCCGCCAGTAATTGATAAATGGCGGGCGAAGGTTTCCGGATACCTTCTTCCCCCGACACCAGCCGCCCGTCGAACCAATGGAGAAAATCATAAAGCTCCAGCGCCACAGGAAAGGTCTCCGCACTCCAATTCGTCAGCGCATATAATCTCAGATCGGTATGAAATTTTAATTCGCGGAAGATCTCCACCGTATCGTGGATCGGTCCGCCCAGCATTTCTTTCCAACGGCCATAATAGCTCCGGATGGACGTTTCATGTTCCGGAAATTTTTTCACCAGGAACTCCGTCCCCTCCTGCAGGCTCCTGCCGGCATCCTGCTCTTCATTCCAGTCAAGCGTGCAGATCGTCGAGAGAAACCAGCGCCGCTCCTCTGCATTGGGAAAAATGTCCTTGTAAAGATATTCCGGGTTCCAGTCAACGAGTACGCCTCCAAGATCGAAAACCAGTGTATTAATAGTATTCATAATTTATATTTTCATCAGCCTCTCCGCCGCCTTTTCGAGCGTTTCTTCTTTTTTGGCAAAACAAAAACGGACCACACGATCATCTTTTCCCTCAGTGTAAAACACCGAAACAGGAATGGCGGCCACTCCATATTCTTTGGTAATGCGGATAGCGAAGTCTTTATCGGGCTCGTCACTGATGCGGTCGTATTTATACAACTGAAAGTAACTCCCAAAAGAGGGCAGGGGCGTAAACTTTGTTGCGGCCATCAATTTTGCAAAAAAATCCCGTTTTTGCTGCAGAAAAGCGCTTAGGGACAGATAGGTTTCTTTATTGGTGAGATACCGGGCCAGCCCCACCTGGGACGGGGTATGACAGCTAAAACAGTTGAATTGATGCACTTTTCGAAACTCTTTCATCAGGCTGGGAGAAGAGACACTATATCCCAGCTTCCATCCGGTGCAATGGAATACTTTTCCAAAGGAAAAAGAAACAAAACTTCTTTCCAGCAGGTCGGGATAACGAAGGATCGATTCATGCGGCAATCCGTTAAAGATTATATGTTCGTATACCTCGTCGGAATGTATAAAGATATTCGTATCCTTCACGATATGACGCAATTGTTCAAGGTCCGCAGCCCGCAGGATCGCGCCGGTAGGGTTATGCGGCGTATTCAGCATGATCAGGCGCGTACGGGGTGTTATCTTTTGCCGCACCTCGTCCCAGTCGACGCGGTAATCAGGCCATCGGAGATCGATCCGCACAGGAATGGCCCCATTGATCAGGATATTGGGAATATAACTGTCATAGGCGGGTTCGAACACGATGACCTCATCGCCGGGACGCAATATCGTCGTCAGCGCTGTATAAATAGCATACGTGCCGCCTGGGGTTATGGTAAGTTGTGTTTCCGGGTTGACCGTCGTATGGTATAATCCGGCGATCTTTTCCGCCAGCACTTCCCGCAGGGAAGCCAGACCATTCATATGTGCATACTGGTTGAATCCATCCCGCATCGCCTGGTCGACAAGGGCGACCAGCTCTTCGCTCATCGGAAAGTCGGGAAAACCCTGTCCCAGATTTACCGCTCCCAGTTCTGCAGCCAGGGAGCTCATAACAGTAAAGATCGTGGTACCGACATCGGGTAGTTTGCTTACTATCGCAGGAGAAGCCATGCTGTTAGTTTATTGTTTGATCTCAATATTTTCCGGGCGGATCAGCGCTTCCCCATGCATGCGCAAATACACCTGGGCCACCGTTACCACATCTTTCTGGCAATAGGTGACTATACGCGGCAGGTCGCGCTGTATCCAGTATACGTCGCCAACCTGGCTGCCGTCGATGTCGTCTTTTGGTGTTGGCACACCCAGCACGTGCGCGAGGAGATTAAGGGAGATGAAGTTCTTATATTCTCCAAATTTCCACAGATCCATCGTATCGATATGAGGTATCTCCCAGGGTTTTTTACCGGAAAGATTCAGAACTGACGGCAACTTCATCCCGTGGATGATCATGCGGCGGCATAAATAGGGAAAGTCAAAATCTTTTCCGTTATGCGCACAGAGATATTTCTGATTTTCGGACCCCCACTTGTGCAGCAGGTCATAAAACCGGGTCAGCAGATCTTTTTCATCGTCCCCATAAAACGATTTGAGAGAAAGCTTTCGGTCAGCGGGTGGTCCGGACAGAATGCCGCAACTGATACAGATGACCTTCCCGAATTCGGCATAAATAGCCGCCCGTCCATAGATCTCCTCCGGCGTGGCAGGCAGTTTATCCCTTAACAACGCTTCGGCCTTGTGCCGCCATAATTCCTGCCAGTCGGGCGGAACGTCGCCATAGACGGGATACTGCGACACCGTTTCGATGTCGAGGAATAAAATGGTATGTAGTGGATAGGGAGAAGCCATAGGCATTGTTGCTGCCGGTAAGCGGTCGCCCCTTAAAGATACTGATCTCCTTTGTTCCTTCTTACTTCGGCGACATATTCTTTGATCTCCTGCTCTTTCTCGCGCTTGCAGATCAACAGTACGTCCTTTGTATCCACAACGATGAAATTGTCCAGACCCTGCAGGAGCACAAGTTTATCATTGGGAGCATGCACCATACACCTGCTCGCGTCGATCACGATGACGTTATCGCCGGCAACGGCATTTTCCAGATAATCTTTTTGGAGATTTTCATACGCGCTGTTCCAGGTACCCAGATCGCTCCAGCCGAAAGAAGAAGGGATTACGTAGACATTGTCCGCCTTTTCCATGATACCGAAGTCGATGGAGATATTCGTACACAAGGGATAGATAGATTGAAGCGCCTCTTTTTCAGCAGGAGTATTGAACTTATCCTTCTCCGCACCAAACACATCATACATCTCCGGCAGATATTTTTCGAATGCATGAATGATGTTTTTTACCTGCCAGACAAAAATACCCGCATTCCACAGGAAATCGCCGCTGGCCAGAAAGGTTTTGGCCAGTTCGAGATTCGGCTTTTCCGTGAAGGTTTTTACCTTGTATACATTGTCCGAAACAGAATGTTGTTCGTACTGGATATATCCATATCCCGTATTCGGATGCGTGGGCTTGATACCCAGCGTTATGAAGGCATTGTGTTTGTTGACAAAACTCAACGCTTCCAGGCAAACTTTGGTAAACGCCGTTTTGTCGAGTATGAGGTGATCCGCAGGCGCCACGATAAGGGAAGCTTGCGGATCGGTCATTTGCAGCTTGAAAGAGATATAGGCAATACAGGGGGCCGTATTCTTGCGCGACGGCTCGCCCAGAATATTGGCCACCGGGAGATCGGGCAGTTGTTCGTGTACAATATCGGAATATTCCTGGGAGGTCACCACATATATATTCTGCACGGGAATAAACGAGGCAAACCGGTCAAATGTCCATTGGATAAGCGTTTTTCCTGTATTTAAAATGTCCAGGAACTGTTTGGGATAATCCTGGCGGCTCATCGGCCAAAACCGGCTGCCAATTCCTCCGGCCATGATAACTACGTAATGATGTTTGTTCATACTATCAATTATAGATCGATTATTTCCTTTGTGTTAATTATTCCTTTTCCATTTCCCCACATCAGGCTCCGGATAATCGCTTTACACCTCCCGCATCACGCTGCTCACATGATCCCTTCCCTGATAAGGTTGTTCAGATCGACAAAACCCAGGTATGTACGGCCATTGGTAACAACCAGCCTGGTAATATCATACACCCGCATCAGATCGAGCGCTTCGATAGCCAGCGCCTCCGCCTCTACCGTCTTTGGATTGGTGGTCATGATATCTCCCGCCGTCAGCCCTTCTGTCATTCCCTTTTTCTCCAGCATGCGGCGAAGATCTCCATCGGTGATGATACCCAACAACTCTCCTTCAGCATTGACCACCGCCGCCGCACCCAGACGCCGGGTGGTGATCTCGATAATGACCTCCCGTAAACCCGTATCGACACTCACCTGCGGTTTTTCGTTGTGGATATAAATATCCTGTACCCGCAAGTAGAGTTTTTTCCCCAGTGTCCCTCCCGGATGAAAACGGGCGAACTCATCGCTGCCAAATCCCCGCAATTCCATCAGCGTCACGGCAAGCGCATCCCCCATCACCAGTTGGGCCGTCGTACTGCTGGTCGGAGCCAGGTTGTTCATACAAGCTTCCTGGCTGACGGAAGCATTCAACACGACATCTGACTGTCTGGCCAATACCGATTGCAGATTTCCCACTATGGAAATCAAGGAGTTGCCAAATCCCCGGATAAGGGAAAGCAATACTTTGATCTCAGGGCTTTCTCCGCTCTTGCTCAGGATCAGGACCACGTCCTGTTCCTGCACCATGCCCAGGTCGCCATGAATCGCATCTGCTGCATGCAAAAAGGCTGCCGGTGTTCCGGTAGAGTTAAAAGTTGCGACAATTTTTTGTGCGATGATGGCGCTTTTTCCAATGCCGCTGATGATGACACGACCTTTACAGGAATAGATCAGCTCCACCGCTTTCTCAAACTGATGATCCATCAGCTGCTCCAGGGCTGCGATGGCCGCCGCCTCCATCCGGACCGTATTTTTTCCTAGTTCGATGATGTTCTTGCCCCTGGTCATATATATTATAAGTCGCAAACCTACATTAAAATGACTAAACCTCCTGAAGAGGTTCGATTTCGCCGGCAATAGGGTAGGATGCGGGATAACCCTCTAGTATATTTATAGGACTTTTTAGGATGGTTTAACGTAAGGGTCTGATAAGTAAATATTTAGACAATGACGCCCCGGCGTTTACACATTTTCTTTTTTATAATGTCTTTGGCCTGTGCCGCCAATTTTAACAGAAATGACTAGCTCCTTACCCCCTTTTTGTGTAACTTCGCAATCCCTTAAAAACCAGGAACAGCCCTAGTTTATCTATTAATCCAGAGGGGTTCTTTCGATCAGGTAAAAAGTGAGGAAGAAAATTTTAGCGCATGGCAACAACCGAAACAAAAAAAACCACCAACAGAAAGACCAAGGCCGTTAGTAGCAAAACTGTCAAAGAAAAAACCAAACCGTCTACTTCCCTGTTAGCCCATTTACAGGAACATTTTGGTTTCGACGCCTTTAAAGACAACCAGGACGCGATCATCCAAAGCCTACTATCCGGAAAAGATACCTTCGTCATAATGCCGACGGGTGGCGGCAAAAGTCTTTGCTACCAGCTACCTGCAATTATTAGCGAAGGGGTAGCTATTATCGTCAGCCCATTGATCGCGCTGATGAAAAACCAGGTGGATCTCGTCCGCAGTTATAGTAGTAAGGATAGCGTCGCGCATTTCCTCAACTCCACACTCAGCAAAAAACAGATCCGGGAAGTACATGAAGACCTGCTCAACGGGCATACGAAAATGCTCTACGTGGCTCCGGAAACCCTGACCAAGCAGGAGAATATGGAATTTTTCAGCGATCTGAAGATATCCTTCTTCGCCGTAGATGAAGCTCACTGTATCTCAGAATGGGGGCATGATTTCCGGCCCGAATACCGCAGATTGCGGGAAATGATGGACCAGATCAGCCCGGACATTCCGGTTATCGCGTTAACAGCAACCGCCACTCCAAAGGTGAAAAGCGATATCATCAAAAACCTCGGCCTCCGCGAACCAAATATCTTTATATCGTCTTTCAACCGACCCAATCTTTATTACGAGATCCAGCCCAAGATAAAGAAAGACCAGACCATCAAAAGCATTGTCCGCTATATCGTACAGCAAAAAGGAAAAAGCGGCATTATTTATACGCTCAACCGGAAAACCACCGAAGAGCTCGCAGATATGCTGGTGGCCAACGGCATCAAGGCCGTAGCATATCATGCCGGACTGGACGGCAAGCTCCGGGCAGAAAGACAGGACCTTTTTCTCAACGAAGACGTTCAGGTGATCGTAGCGACCATCGCTTTCGGAATGGGCATCGACAAACCGGACATTCGTTTCGTCATCCACTTTAATATTCCCAAATCCATCGAGAACTACTATCAGGAGACCGGTCGTGCCGGCCGCGATGGGCTCGAAGGCAATTGCATCTTATACTATTCCCACAAAGACGTCGCCAAGCTGGAGCACCTGATGAAGGATAAGCCCCTCAGCGAAAGAGAAGTTGGCGCCCAGCTGATCAATGAGATGGTTGGTTATGCCGAAAGCGGGGTTTGCCGCCGCAAGGTGCTCATGAGCTATTTCGGGGAAGAATATACAACCCCGAATTGCGGCATCTGTGATAATTGTCTGCACCCCAAAGAGCGGGTAGAGGCAAAAGAACACGTGACGAAAGTCCTGAAAACGATCAAGGCTCTCGACGAACGTTTTGCTACCAATTACGTCGTCAATATCCTCACCGGCAAGCTCACGCCCCAGATACAGATGTTCCGTCATGAAGGCATTGCCGAATTCGGCATCGGAAAAGACGACCCGGAACATTTCTGGAACTCTGTGATGCGCCAGATGCTGCTGGAAGATCTGCTGAAAAAAGACATCGAAGAATACGGCGTACTGAAGATCACGAAGAAAGGGGAAGAGTTCCTCAAAAAACCCCGCACCTTTAAGATCGTGCTGAACAATCTCTTCGAAGAAGCCAATGCCGACGACGAAGAGGAAAACACAGAAGCCAGCAGCGCCACCGCCACAGACGAAAAGCTCTTCGAACTGCTGAAGGAAATGCGGCAGAAAGAAGCCAAAAAGAAAAGTCTTCCCCCTTTCGTCATCTTCCTGGAAACCTCTTTACAGGATATGGCGACCCTATACCCCACTACGACCCTCGAGCTGGAAAAATGCCAGGGCGTAAGCAAAGGCAAGGCCCTCCGCTATGGTAAGCCCTTTATCGAGCTTATCGCCAAATACGTAGAAGAGAACGACATCCAGAAACCCGACGACTTCGTCATGAAAAGCGTCGTCAACAAGAGCGTCAACAAGGTCTATATCATCCAGCAGGTAGATAAAAAGATCCCCCTGGAAACCATCGCCAAAAACAAAGACCTCCGCCTCGACGCCCTCCTGGAAGATATGGAGACCATCGCCGCCAGCGGCACCAAACTCAACCTCGACTATGCCGTTGACGAAATGCTCGACGAATACGAACAGGACGAGATCATCGACTATTTCAAAAGCTGCGAGACCAGCAGCCTCCAGGTCGCCCAGCAAGAGCTTTCCGAAGGCAATTTCACCTGGGAACAGCTCAAGCTGATGCGGATAAAGTTTTTGAGCGAGTACGGGATGTGAGGCGCGCCGACGGGCGCGGCCCCGGCTCACGCGCATTTTTTCCCGCGGCGCTCGCGGTGGTTCTTTTGCGCGGTCCGTCCCGTGCTTCCTCGCGCCCCGGTCCCGAAATTTTTAAGGATTTCCCCCCTAATTATTTCGGAATTTTGCCCAGAAAGCCTATTTTTGCCACCCCAATCACAAATTGGGAACAGGCGGTGCGGTAGCTCAGTCGGTAGAGCAAAGGACTGAAAATCCTTGTGTCGGCGGTTCGATCCCGCCCCACACCACGCTTTAAAGGTCGCAGAAATGCGGCCTTTTTGTTTTCTATTTACTTAAGCTGACCATATCATGGGTTCGGTAAGGGATTCATGGGTTTTCGCATATCTGCATTCTTATATTTCGATATAAATCAACTTGTTAGTTGGTAAGTCTGCAAAATTAAATCTTTGTTTTACATTTGCAGGAATGATACTTAGAAGATTGGAAAACGAGATAAAGGAAGCGCTCACCTATAGCTCTTCCGTCGCATTGCTTGGTCCACGCCAGGTAGGCAAAACAACCATTGCTTTAAATATTGCCGAAAATAATCCTTCTATTTATCTTGATCTTGAAAATCGTATAGACCTTGACAAAGTAAATGACATTATCACATTCCATCAGGAAAATGCAGATAAGCTGATCATACTTGATGAAGTTCAGCGCTTACCGGAAATTTTTGCGCCTCTTCGTGGGATCATTGATAAAGAACGCCGAAAAGGTCACAATAATGGTCTATTCCTTTTTCTGGGATCAGCATCGATCGATCTCCTAAGACAATCCAGCGAATCCCTGGCCGGTCGCATTGCCTATATCGAACTATTTCCGATAGATGTCCTTGAATTTGCAGAAAACAGCATAGAGCATGTAAATACGATCTGGTTAAGAGGAGGTTTCCCTCGCAGCCTTTTGGCCCCGACAGACGTTAAAAGCTTTGAATGGCGACTTGATTTCATTAGAACTTACCTGGAAAGAGATATTCCTCAACTCGGACCTCGAATCCCCGCAGAAACATTAGGACGCTTTTGGACGATGCTAGCGCATAACCAAGGTTCTGTTCTAAATGCAGCACACTTAGGAAGAAACCTGGAAGTATCTGGTGCCACAGTAGGCAATTACATCGATTTAATGGTGGATTTACTCCTGGTAAGAAGATTGAGACCATGGACTTTTAATATTAGCAAGCGTCTCGTGCGATCACCTAAAATTTATTTACGGGATAGTGGAATTACACATGCACTGCTCAACATCGACAGCTTCAACAATCTTTTAGGTCACCCGGTTGTTGGAGGTAGTTGGGAGGGTTTCGTCATCGAAAATATAATGTCGGTTGCCCCTCCCAGAACTCAACCGTTCTATTATGGTACCCCAGGAGGCGCAGAAATAGATTTACTTTTAGAGTTTTCGCCATCAGAGAAATGGGCGATAGAAATTAAACGTAAATCCTCACCAGCGCTTTCCAAAGGATTTCATACCGCCTGCGAAGATGTAAAGGCCAACAGAAAATACGTTGTTTACTCTGGTAAAGACACTTTTTCAATCGGTGACGGCGTTTGGGCTATTTCCCTATTTGATTTAATGCAAGAAATACTGAAAATGAAATAATACCATTGAGCAAAAAGCCTATCATATGGAAGGCAGAAATGTCCTCTTCTGGAAAAAAGCATGATTTAAATGATTTCGTGCAATTTGCTTCCAAACAAATGGCGGAGGAGTATCGTAGAATTCAAATGCGTGCGAAAGAGGATCCGGGGACAGCCAGAGACCAAGGCGAGGAAAACTGGGCTGCTCATATATCGCACTTGTCTCAGTAGGTCTACAGGCCTTTAAGGCTGCTATTGCCAACCCCGCTGACAGTTTAAGGTCGGAGTAGCTGCGATATCGCCTGCGGCAAGCTTCGATAACCGGAGGTTTCAGTCCACGCTTTAAAGGTCACAGAAATGCGGCCTTTTTTGTGTCTCACCCGCTACCGCCAGCCGGAGATACGGGGGTTTTAAAAGACACCGGGACTTACCCTTATCAATAACCTAATCGTTTATTCGTATATCCTATCCAGATACAATTATCTACTTTCATGTATATGCGTTTTGTGATCGGTACCCCCTGATCCGTCACTCCCTTCCCTCTTGCATTCACTAACATCAACATAGTCTTTTTATGAAAAAGTTAACCAACCTCGCGCTGGCTCTTGCCACCCTATTCGCATTTCATGTATCTTCTTTGGCCCAGAATACCTTTCCCTCCACCGGCAATGTCGGCATCGGGACGACGACCACTACAAACAGCGCCCTGAACGTCGTAGCGAGCGGCCAATCGGGCGTGGTCAGCACGGTCACCAACACAGGTTCGGGTTGGTTCCAGGGTGTCGGCGCCCAACTCACACAGAATGCCGCCAATCCTTCCGGCGCAGGCATCTGGGGAATAACCAATTTTGTTGTCACGGGGCATCCCTCAGGAACCAATGTGAACCTGTTGATACCCAGTATGAATGTAGTGGAGCACGCCGCCGCCGGGACTATGACGGAGGGCAGGGCCGTACAGGGTGAGATCCTGATGGGGCAAACGGCAGGGAATATGAACGACGCCATGTGCTTTTACGCTACTTCATCGATCATCAATGGAACGACGTCTTCGGGGACCATCGGCTCGGGGTATGGATTCTACCTGGCGCCATTCTCATCAAATTTTGTCAACAAGTATGGTTTTTACATCAATGACGCTACGGCGAACAACTATTTAGCAGGGACGATGTCTATCGGCACCACCTCGACCCAGGGCTATTCCCTGGCGGTCAATGGGAAGGCTATCTTCACCAAAGCGGTTGTCAAGCTGTTCGCCAACTGGCCAGACTACGTTTTCAAAACGGACTATAGGCTTCCATCGCTGGGCAGTCTGAAAACCTATATCCGGACGAATGGACATTTGCCGGAGATGCCAACGGCCGCCGAGGTCAGCGAGAAAGGGATCGACCTGGGAGCCAATCAGGCTCTTTTGCTGAAAAAGGTCGAGGAAATGACCCTTTATATAATCCACCAGGACGAGAAACTGACGTCCCAGCAGGAGGAGATCGAGACGCTTAAACGACAAATGAAAGATCTGTCCCTCAAGGCGAAATAAGAGGCCACGGACTTCACGGATTCAATCCATCTCGATCCCACCCCATACCACGCTGTAAAGGTCGCAGAAATGCGGCCTTTTTTTATGTATTGCACGCGCACCTTGCATCCTTCTGCTAAACTCCATTATGAAATATGCCTTCTTGTTCTTTGCCTGTCTGAGTTCTACCGTTCTTATCCATGCCCAGATCCACAACTCCGCTGCCGATCAGAATCGCATAAAGATCACGGTATCACACGACAATATATCTATTGCGTTCAAAGACAAGGCGGTTATTGTTCACAGCAACCAGGCATTGGATAGCTGTCTGCAAAAGGCCATCCTGGGCTTGGATCACCCGGCCATTCTGATCGAGGCTCCGAACGATATGGATCCGGAAAAAAGCCGTGCCATCGCGGTCATCTTAGAAAAGTTCCATTGCCCCATCATGAGCTTTCTGAAGCTTGAAACCGTCAATCCCCCTGCAACGAGAAGGCAGGATACGGTCGGTCATTAAAGATTTCACTCCAGAACCCCATTCAAGATCTCAAAATTTCGTATTTTCATCTTGCTTCACCGGAAGCATCCGATCCGCGGAAATGGGCAAAGCCCACCGGTGGTTCACAAACACCTATTTTATTAACTTAACTTCTTGCCTTTATGCGGATACGGGCATATCTAAAGAAGGAAAGTTATGTCTACAGTCTCCCGCGGCTTGCCCGCACAACCCCATCTCGATATTCCGAAACAACAGGCACGCGATCTGCTCAAAGAATGCAAGATAAGATCAGGCGAAGCTTTTGATCGCGTCCGACGCCAGCATCCCAGATTTCATACCGCCGATGACGACGCTCTATCCACCCGCCTAAAGTTGAGCGATGCCCAATTGGTTATAGCACGAGAATACGGGTTCTCTTCCTGGACACAACTCAAGCTGCGCATCACCGCCAATACCGCGGCTCAACAGATCGATAAAGCCATTCGCTCCAGTGACGCCGCAAAAGTTACCCAGTTGCTGACAGCTTATCCCAACTTATTACATGTGCCCGTCCGAAGTGGTAACTGGGAACCACCCATCACCACACCCGCCAACATGACTCTGCTTGACATGGTCAACCCCCTCACTGCACTGACTGCAAACAATAGCATAAACA
>Ga0105237_10002254_pt1 | contig 24008 bp, 15 predicted proteins | sample KBSC24metaG_FD_81520 | JGI IMG/M metagenome (GOLD analysis project Ga0105237, IMG submission 81520) | Corn rhizosphere microbial communities from Kellogg Biological Station, Michigan, USA - KBS C2-4 metaG | ecosystem: Host-associated > Plants > Roots > Rhizosphere > Soil | place: Michigan, USA...
ATTTTTTAGAGAAAAGTTCAGTTTTATAAATTCGGGGTATTAGCCAATAAAGGACAGCAAAAGTAAGGAAGCCATTCCACCCTAATGCACCAACGTGTACGTGCGCGATGATCCAGTCACTGAAGTGAGCGAAACCGTTGACGAATTTCAAGGATAGCATAGGCCCCTCGAAAGTTGCCATGCCGTAGGCGGTTAAGCCAACTACCATAAATTTCAGGTTTACGTCGTCCCTAACCTTATCCCAGGCGCCACGTAAAGTTAATAAGCCGTTGATCATACCACCCCAACTTGGAGCGATCAGCATGATGGAAAACGCAACACCCAATGATTGTGCCCAGCCGGGTAGGGTAGTATATAATAAATGATGCGGCCCTGCCCAGATATAGATAAAGATGAGCGCCCAGAAATGCAGAATACTCAGCTTATAGGAATAGATCGGCCTGTCTGCCATTTTAGGCAGGAAGTAGTACATCATACCGAGGTATGGCGTAGTCAGGAAAAATGCAACTGCATTATGCCCGTACCACCATTGTACCAAAGCGTCCTGCACGCCTGCATAAACCATATAACTTTTAAAGGCTGATACCGGCAACTCAAATGAATTGACAATATGTAAAACAGCAATAGTGACAAACGTGGCTATATAAAACCAGATAGCTACATATAAATGCCGCTCCCTGCGTTTAAAAATAGTACCAAACATATTTATACCGAATACTACCCATATTAATGTTATGGCGATATCGATAGGCCATTCCAGTTCGGCATATTCATGTGAAGTGGTCAATCCTAATGGCAGGGTGATTACCGCTGAAAGGATGATCAGTTGCCAGCCCCAAAAATGGATATAACTCAGGGCGTCGCTAAACATGCGCGCCTTGAGCAAACGTTGAAGGGAATAATAGACCCCCATAAAAATGGCATTGCCTACAAATGCGAAAATAACAGCGTTGGTGTGCAACGGCCGGATACGCCCATAGGTAGTATATTGATTACCCATGTTTGCGGCTGGATGGTATAATTGTATGGCGATGATCAAGCCAACAGTCATGCCAATGATCCCCCAGATAACAGTGGCTATACCAAAGTTCCGGACGATCTTGTTATCGTAATAAAATTTTTCGGGCTGCATAAAATGTGTTTCTATTTATGGGTGTAAAACTATCGTGGTTGAATAAATTGCAGAATGATGACAATCCGTCAAAAAAATGATTGAAATCACTTTTCATCATCACCCTCATCTTCATCATCCAGCAGGATACGCATGGATGGTGTGTGCAGGTCTTCGTTTTGGCCCGTTCGTTGGGCCCAGAAGAAAGCGGTTAAAAAACAAATAGCCAACAACAAACTGCAGCCGATCAAGAAATAAATAATGCTCATAATAATTTTCTTTTTTTAGCAGCCAGGTGGGTGGCGATACTTGTAAATGAAATAATGGTAACCGTGCTCACCGGCATCAGAATAGCCGCGATGAGGGGTGATAAGTTTCCTGTTACTGCGTAACTTAATCCAATCAGATTATACGTAAGTGATATCAGGAAGGAGAAATGAATGATCTTAACAGTATCCTTTGAAAATCGCAGAAATGCAGGTAGTTTATCAAATGACCTTCCATCCAATATCGCATCGCTGCCGGGCGAGAAATTGTTAACGTTATCGGTAATGGCCACGCCAAGGTCGCTTTGTTTCAGCGCGCCGGAATCGTTTAAGCCGTCGCCTATCATCATCACTTTATCATCATTGTTTTGTAGTGATTGGATAAAATCCAATTTCGCCTGAGGTGATTGATTGAAATGCATCCGCGTTGCATCTTTAAAAAAGGGAAGCAATTCTTTTAGCTCATGGTCCTGGTCGCCGGACAGCAAATGCAAATTAAGGGAAGGCTCCAACGCACTTATCTTTTCCATGCCTTCCCTGTAATGATGTTCAAATGCAAAATAACCGAGGTATATGCCATCTATCATGATATGTACCCTGGTAGAACTGGCCGTTTCTTCACGGTTGTCAAATACCCATTTAGCGCTTCCAATCCGGAGTTGGTGTTTTCCAATAGTTGCTGATATGCCCTTGCCAGGAATTTCTGAATAATCAGTTACTGGCAGCCTTTCCTTACACCCCAGGTAATGGTATATCATTCTGCACAGGGGATGAATGGAATTGATACATGCACTATAAACCAATTGCTTTTGCTCGTCAGTTAATGTGGCTTCAAGCTCGATATCATTATTGTCGTCCGTAGTTATCGTACCTGTTTTATCAAGCACTATCGTTTTTATTCGCGCCAACTGCTCTACAGCAGCCGTATTTTTTAGATAAAAAAAGTTTTTATCGAAGATGCTAAGCGCTGCCGACATGGTAAACGGAGTGCTTAATGCGAGCGCACAAGGGCAGGCCACAATCATTACGGCTGTAAAAGCGGCAAATCCCCTTTTATAGTCTGTGGGAAGCCAGAAAATTAATGAGGTGAAGGCGATCAGCAATAAAACTATGGTAAAATATTTGCTTACCTTTTCATTAAAGGTTTGCATCCTGTTATCCTGCTTTCGGGTAAAAGCTTCATTGTTCCAAAGCTGGGTGAGGTAACTTTGTGATACCGGTTTTACTACTTCCATCTCAATGGCTTCGCCGGTCTGTCTACCGCCTGCATAAATGATTTCACCTAATGTTTTGCTAACCGGAACAGATTCGCCCGTAACAAAGCTAAAATCGATCAGTGCGTCGCCCTTCAGCAGAATCGCATCAGCCGGTATGATCTCATTGTGACGTATCACCATTCGATGATGAATTTGGAGTTGTGATAAAGGGATTGGCTTTTCCACCTCATCTTCCAGGATCTGTACAGCAACCGGGAAAAATGACCGATAATCGCGCTCGAAAGAGATATGATGATAAGTTTTTTTCTGAACAAACTTACCTACCAACAGGAAGAATACCAGTCCGCAAAGTGTGTCGGCAAAACCAGCGCCGGTTCTTGTGAATACTTCCGTGGCGCTACGGATAAACAATACTGCAATACCCAATGCCAGCGGAAAATCGATATTTAATATTTTATTGCGCAGGTTTTGCCAGGCCGATACGAAATAACCCCAGCCGCTATAGAATACAACGGGGATACAGATCAATATATTAAGGATGCCAAAGAAGTATTTAAAAGAATGTTCAAATGATGTAATGCCAAAATATTCGGGGAAACTTAGCAGCATCACATTACCAAAGCAGAAACCGGCAACTGCGATTTTTGAAACCAGGTTATCTTTAGTTGCTGCGTTTTGTTTTTTGATAATATCCTGCAAACTGATCAATGGTTCGTAGCCGATATCGTATAAGAGTTCAACCAGTTGCTGCAGACTCAGCTTTTTATGTTCAAAGCGGATATTTAACTGTTTTTTTAGAAAATCAACCCGGCAATAGTGGACGGCAGGATTGATCTTATTTAGTTGTTCCAATAACCACAGGCAGGAGCTGCAATGGATATGCGGGATATAAAAAGTAACAATTGTGACGCGCTCGTCTGTGTAATCGATCAGTTCGCTTACAATGGATGGTTCATTTAAATAGTCAAACCGTTTATCAATGCGCGCCTGGGTGGCACCTGGATGTTGATTATAGTTATAATAACTGCAAAGTTTGTTTGCCGATAAAATTTGATAAACACTTTTACAGCCGTGGCAACAAAAGTGTTTATCCTCAACGGTATTATCCTTTGTTAAACATTCGTCTCCGCAATGGTAGCAAAGAGTCTTTTCAATGGTGGCGCTTAGAATCATCCTGAATTATATTCTTAATTCCAAAACTCCGCCATTCGAGCTGCTTAAAGAATGATAACAAAACTTTCAAAATGTGATCTGTATCAGTTTTTGAGCATACGGTTAAATCTACCTTTGGTAATCGCAGTTCATGACAGTTTAGTCGTTATTGCCAATTTTATAATGAGTCATACTTTTCATATCCCGGTATTAGGATTAGGTTTTTCTATCGATACGCCCCTTAAAGTTGCACGTTACGGTATTTCATCTGTCATGTCCATAGTAGATGATGACCTGATCGAGCGCATGCGGGAATATCATACCAAAAAGAATTATGAGACATACCATCCTATAACTAAATCAAGCCCGGATTGCCGGCAAAATCGTATAACAGCTTATTTGAATATGGTCGACAGGATGGTCAGCGATCAATTTGAACAGCTTCGAAACGAACCATTCACGCCAGGCAGTGATATTTGCCGCTATTTTGAATTGTTGCCTGAAAGATCGCAGCTCAGGCAGGGATACGACCTGATGATGGAATTCCCGGATAATGACCGTAAGCACATCTTTGAAAATATATTACGTCAGCAAATGACCACGGGTTCGATCGACGTAAACATCATGTCGAAAGTTGATAAAATGAACTTTACTGCGGAAGGTGAATATATGGGTGACCAAAATACTGATGCGATGATCGCCTTGAGGGCATTTGCGGAAAGCGATCTCCATGCTTCCGTTATTTTGTCTGCGGGCATGAACCCGAGGCTATATAGTTACCTCGAAACATTTGCCGACTTTTTCCCGGATAAATTTGGCAGGTTAAAGAAAAAGATCATTCTTAAAGTCAGTGATTTCCGTTCTGCTTTTATCCAGGCAAAATTCCTGGCAAAAAAAGGGTTATGGGTTACTGAATTCAGGATCGAATCAGGCTTAAATTGCGGCGGTCATGCTTTTGCCACTGAGGGTTATCTTCTTGGCCCGATACTGGAAGAATTTAAGGTGAAAAGGAATGATATGTTAAATGAATTGTCGCTCATGTACAATTCTGCATTGGCTTCAAAGAACATAGAAACTAACCTGATTCCATCGCAGCGCATAAGCGCGCAAGGCGGCATAGGCACCGCGGATGAAAATGATTTTCTTTTGAAATACTATGAACTGGACGCGACCGGCTGGGGTAGCCCCTTCCTGCTGGTACCCGAGGTAACTAATGTCGATGATGAAACCTTAAGGCAATTGACAAATGCAGATGAGGAAGATTTCTACCTGAGCGGAGCATCGCCACTAGGCATTCTATTTAATAATTTCAGACACAGCAGCAGTGAAAAGCAGAGAATAAATCGCATGGAAAAAGGCCGCCCCGGAAGCCCTTGCACAAAAAAGTATTTAGTGTCAAATACAGAATTTACCGAACAGCCAATTTGCACTGCTTCCCGGGAATACCAACATTTAAAAATAAAACAATTGAAGTCATCGCAATTGTCAGAAGAAGAGTACCGGCAACAGGAAAGTAAAGTAACTGAGAAAATTTGTCTTTGCGAGGGCTTATGTTCATCGGCTTATATTAAGTACGAAATAACTAAGCCTAAAGAAAACAAGGCTGTCGCTATATGCCCTGGTCCAAACCTCGCTTATTTCAGCAGGATATATTCATTGGAAGAAATGGTAAAACATATTTATGGTAAAATTGACCTGCTGGACCGGATCAAACGCCCTCATATTTTTATTAAGGAGCTTAACCTTTACATTGATTACCTGCAAAAGGATATTCAGCTGCATCTAAAAGACCTAAATGATAAAAAAAGAAAGCACCTGGATGGTTTCAAGGCGCAACTGCAACAAGGTATTAATTATTATAAAAACCTTTTTTCAGAGTTGCCAGACCTTACATCAAATACGTTAATTGAATTGTATGAGGAGTTAACAGCGTCCGAAAGTAAGCTAAGAGAAATTATGATTTAGAGCAGGCGGTCAATCGCTTTGTTTGATCCTTCCATCCACCATTTCAATTACCCGATCGGCATTTTTTGAAAAGTCAAGATCATGCGTAACGGTGAGGATGGTAATTCCTTTCTCGTTGGCAAGTTTTTTAAAAATATCAAAAACTATTCCTGTATTTACGCTGTCCAAATTGCCGGTTGGCTCATCGGCCATAATTATCGCCGGATCATTGATGAGCGCCCTGGCTATGGCAACCCTTTGTTGCTGGCCGCCAGAAAGTTTGCCGGAGAGTTTATGAGCAAAACCATCCATTTGCAATTGCCGGAGTTTGTCCATTGCATGTACCGCGATTTCCTCTTTGGAGTATTTTCCTAGCTTAAGGGCTGGCAGCATTACATTTTCGAGCGCGGTAAACTCCGGCAATAAAAAATGGAACTGGAAGACAAACCCAATATTCTCATTTCTGAATTTGGCGAGATCATTCTGGCTCCGGCCAGTCAAAAGGGCATCATTAATAATTATCTTCCCTTCATAATCTGTATCCAATGTACTTAAAAGGTATAATAAAGTAGATTTGCCGCAGCCCGATTTACCTATTACCGGCACAAACTCTCCTTTACTTACTGAAAATGAAATATCCTGCAACACATGAAAATCCTCGGGCTGATGAAAATGCTTATTCAGTTGTTCCACTTTCAGGGCTATGCTCATGTTATCCTCTTAAAATGGCTACCGGATCAATTTTAGATGCTTTGAGCGATGGCATAAGGCCGGCAATAAATGTCGTAGCAACGCCAAATACCAATCCGAATAAATAATGAGATGGCCTAAAAATTACGGGAAAAAACTTAAGCGCTATAAAATCATTATGGGGGAAAGGCACTCTTGACAATGCATATGACAGAAAGAAGCCCAACGTAAGCCCCAGGAGTGCGCCAAACAGACCTATGAAAATAGATTGGCTCAGGAATATTTGTACAATATCCTTTCCCGAAAAACCCTGGGCCTTCAATATCGCAATATCTTTCATCTTGTTATTAATAGTCATGTTCATGATATTATAAATACCAAACCCCGCTACGACCAGCAAAGTGATACTTACCACATAGGTTAAAACATCCCGTACCAGGTTGGATGCTGTAATGGAGGAATTAGCTGTTTGCCAATCCTCTGCTTTATAATTGTATTTTTTTGACATCGCCGCTGATTCGACAGGAGCCAAATTGTTATCTTTTAACTTCATGTTAATATCTGTGATATAGCTTTTATCTTTACCCAGCAGTTGTTGTCCCTTCGCCAGATTCACATAGCTGCGCACATTATCAATAGCGCTTATGCCAATGCGGAATAATCCGACTACCCGGCATCTCATTGTCGTACCGGTTGGCGTTGCCAGAGTTACCATATCGCCCATGCTCAAATTCAGTTTGTCGGCCAGGCCCTGCCCCATTAATATGCCGTTATCAGAGGTTAAAAGGTTTTCGGGTACTCCATAGGTCATTTTACCAGCAAGGTCAAACAGCCTGGATTCATTTAAAATGTTAACGCCATTGATATAGCCATTGATCTGCACCGACCCATAGTTATAAAACACCTGGGTGCTTACCATTGGCGAAATGTAGGCTATATCAGCATTCTTTTTCAGGTCATTAATAATACCATCAGCATTCTTAATATTTAGGGTAACCTGCTTGGGTTTAGGGTGATGGACAATTACTATGCCGTCCTTGTCTTTGAAAAAATCATTTGCAATGGAAACAGAATAATCTGTTTTGATGTCATTATAAATATGGATGTCAGGTGTTGAAGATAGCATGGTATCTTCCATAAATTGGTTAACACCTATCATGAAGCTGATCATCAGGATAAACATGGCAATACCGAAGGTTACACCGAGCATTGCCACCAGCGTTTGCTTTTTATTGGCCGTCAGGTGTCTTTGCGCAATAAGCATATCTACTGACATGGTACTATTTTTGAGTTGGTACAATAATATCCGTACGTTCATCGATACCACCTAATATTTCTACATCGTCGATCGTGTGGATGCCGATTTTAAGGCTTGCGATTTTTACATGCCCGCCCTGTTTTATCCGCACGCTATCACCGGCAAGCAAAAACTTGCCTGGAATTACTAAACATTGTTGTTTGCGCTGGATAATAATATTCGCCTCTACAGAGCTATGGATATAAGGTTGACTATCCGCATTTACAAACGCTGCATCTACCCTGAATGTCTGGTCGGACTCATTCATTACCGGAAATGTCCTGATTACTAGTGCCTGGTATATTTTGTCACCACTGATATCCGTTTTCATCAATACCTGTTGTCCTTTTTTTATTTTATCGATATCCTGCTGATCGACTGATAGCCTGATTATCCGGTCTGCAGATTTCCCAACAAGGGCGACAGGATCATTTGCCCTTACCGACTCGCCCTTCTCCTTCATCATTTGATAAACTGTTCCAGCGTTTTCTGCACGGATGATGTAATTTTTCAGATCGCTTTGGGCTGTGGCTAACTGGCTATGCGCGTTTTTGAGTGAGACAGTAAGGTCGTTCACTGTAGAATAGTATTTTTCTTTTGCAGATTGTTTGTCATTCAGAGCAGTACGGTATAGCATTTCTGCATTGTCAAGGCTGCTTTTTGTCCCGATATTATCCACCCATAAGGCTTTTAAGCGTTGATATTGTAAAGAATCGTTACTGAATTTTATATTGGCGTTTTGCATCGATAGCTTCAGGTCACCCAATATCCGGGAGTTGGCCGAAAGGTTTTGTCGTGCAGTAGTATAGGAAACATCAGCGGCTTCAAGCCGCGCTGCCGGCGCTGTATTATTAATAACATATAATACCTCATCCTTACTAACCTTATCGCCCTCTTTCACCAGCTTTTTTATTACGGTACCGGGGTTAAGTGCATAAACAGTATATTCACTATCAGCCATTATTTTCCCCGAAGCATAAACAGTTTCAATAATGTTTTTTCTTTGCGCGTGAATGGTTGTGCTTTGATGACAAGCAGCGAGACCGACGATAGCGATTAGAGGAAATAGGCGTATTTTCATAAAACAATCGGGATCAGCTCATATCCGGCAAAACAATGATAGGAATGGTAATGTGATGTGTAATTTCCGGCGTGCGCCCGAGATTAAAAAATTCCTTTAAGGCGCCTTCTGACCGGTGGCTAATTACCAACAGATCACATTTCTTATTGTCGTTAAGCCATTTCCAACTCTTTTTTTGCTCGCCGACAATAACTCGCCTGTAGTAGACCCTTCCATATGCTACGTTTTTATAGATGCTGGTCAAAAACCTATTTTCCAATGGTGTAGTTGTATTTTCCAAAGTACGATCCTCAGTTAAATGCGAAACCATGATTTCAGGTGAGAATTGCTCAACCAGATTCGTAAGTACATTGATGTAGTTTGTATCCTGTTCACCTAAGTTTGTAGTAATTGCGATTTTTTCCGGGTTTCTAATTAACGTCGTGTCCGGTACAATCATTACCGGAACAGGCGCCCAATGCATGATCTGTTGGCAATGGTCACTAAGCATATAATTAGCTATATCCTGGCCGTCTTGCGGTGCGGTAACTATTAGAATAATCTCGTTGTTGTTGACAATGGATGTCATAACATCAACAATTTCCTGGTTATCCAGGTCATATGTAATTTCTGGTAAGACGCTGCCAGGAAAACTTCTTTCAATGAGCTGGTTTTTTAACCGGGTACTAAAAGTTTCCAACCGGTCATTTGTCTCAGATCTTAAGTCCTTGTCCTCGTCATCCAAAAACCCGGAAGCCAATACCAGTTTACCAGGAACCGGCACCGGGTCAAGGTTATATAATACCACATTGGCTTTGATCTTTTTTGCCAGGTGCATAGCATAAATTGCAGCGTGCTCTGAGCACAGGGAAAAATCTGTCAAAACAGCAATAGTTTTCATATCGATAGCTTATATTTATTATTGAACAGGCTTTTCTAAAGTCATAACGAATTCAGCATGGGTAAATAGTTCCACTTTGGTCTGTTTGATCGATTCGAAGAGCTTTTTGATCTCAGTTCCCAGGACATTGAATTTTTCAATCAGGTCCAGATCGATCAATTTATGGTCATCGCTTATAAATGGTTCAAGGAATTTGAGGTAATCCTGGATTCGCGACTTCAGGCTCTCGATGTTTGCTTCCTGCTGCGTAATCTTGCGATTGAATTCCAAGGGAATCGAATTGGGTTCATTTATCAGGACCGGCTCTGGAAATTTATCAAATACTGATTTGAAAAACCTGATTTCGTCTTCGATAAAGGAGATATCCTGTATCCAATGTTTGCTTAAAATATAGAGTTCCTGTAATTCAAATTCGAGTTCAGGGTCAGGAAGGATTGTTTTCATAATTGAAAGGGGCTTACTTATTGTAATTGTTAAGAATTTTCGGGAATAACCATTAATGGAACTGGTACTTGATCGGCCATTTTTTTCGTATGGCTGCCTTTTAAGAGAGTATCAAAGAAATTATGCTGGCGGTGAACCATTGCCAGCATATCCACCTGCCCGTGTTCACATAGCCAATCCAGGCCCGATTCCGTATTGGAATTTTTGATCATGCGGTAATAGATGTGTGGATAGTTGGCTTTGTTAGATATATCAACAAGAAATTGTTTTAACCATTCCTGAAATTCGGGGGCTTGCTGTTTTTCATTATATACATGGGTCAGCAATATTTCCGCATGGAGCAGCCTGGCAAAAGGTATTAAATTATAGATAGCCTTTAAATCTTCTTCGGGGTGCTTAAAGTCGGTAGCGAAAGCTATCTTTTTTATAGGGGTATTTTTTGCTGCAGGAGGAATTAGCAATAATGGCTTGATCGTACCATCGATCATTTTCCGGCTATGGTCTCCCAATATGAAATGGCTTAAACCGCTGTTGCCATGGGTGCCCATGATAAGGAGATCAACGTCATGATCCGCAATAATTACATTTACCACATCTGCGAGTGTCCCTGTTTCATTGATAACTTTAATCAGCGGACGGAAAGAGCTCTGTGACTCTGTCTTTTCCAGGTGATTTTTTAGTTTTTTAAGTTCTTTATCACTGTCTTCCATCAGCACATTGTATTCTTCCATTGGCCATACAACTACACCGGCCTGCGGTATTTCGGCTGGAACAATTACTGCATTACACAAAATCACATCGGCTTTGATCTGTTTTGCCAGATTATAACCATACTCCGCGGCATGTGTCGCGATGTCCGAAAAGTCGGTTGAAATAAGTAAAGTTTTCATGATACGGGCTTCAATATTTTACTGGTGTAAATTTTGGCATTCCACCCGGGGGAAATAATGACCTGCATCATATAACAAAATGATTTGAGTCAGCAAGCAGCCTATTTTAATGGGGCAAGTTGGAATTGCCCGCCTGTAAGCCAGAAGGGTTGTTTATGATATTGATCTAATACGCGTCACATTGGCCGAATGAAAAAAAATAATCGGCCGACATATGGCATTCAACACCCTGAGCGTCTCAGAATTCGCCCAAAATTGAACTTTTTCTGACATTTTCGATTGCCTGAAAATGCCATTTTGCTGTTTCACCTGAAACACCCCGAAAAACTCAAATTTATTGGATAAACAACTGATTTTCAGTTTAATGTTTATTAAAAATACAACTGTTTCGCTGTTTCACCAAAAAAGTGAAACACTTTGAAACACCTGAAACAGCTGGGTTAAAATCATCGCCGGTCACTCTCAGGCGGCCCTAAATAACTTGGCTTCTCACCACCGGCATCGAGCACGATTTTTTGCAGCACCACGCCCGGATCAACCATCCAGTATTTTAAAATATGGGCACCGGGTTTGCTGATATGATGCCCGGTTACCAGTATTTTTATATTATCGCTCACATCCTTGCCCCACGCCTGCGGTGACTCATCTGCATTAATATTTACGATCTGCGGCTGTTCATCATCGATAGAAATAGCATAATGAAGCCCGTTTGTATTGGTAAAATCAAGGGTGGGAGAGAGGTAAGCCTTAACCTGTACCTTACCGGTATCGGTTAAGTAAATGGTGTATTCCAGGTGCGGACTATTACCACCCGGCTGTCGGCTTTTGGCGGTAACCGGGGAAATGGTAACCCCATCCAGTGTGCGCCCGTAATCGGGTATGATCAGCCAGGTAACACCCCCCACATCTACTTTGCGGCTATAGTGCCCGGCTTCAATGGAAATATAACCATCGCGTTCGATAAATCCCTTTGCATTTTTTTGCGTTGAGGTTGGGCTGATTTTCCCGGGCGCTTTTGCAATTGTGCCGGCTTTTTCAGGCTTACTAACCAATTTAACATCGGGCATCTTATTCGAGTCTGGTTGCTGCCAGTAAGTATAACCGATATGGGTTTGATCCATCATATGGTTCCATTTTCCGTTTGCCGGCACCTTATTGTAATGATTGGATATCTCCGCATCCCTGGCGTAAAACATTTTTACCTGTTTAGCCATATCATTTGCCAGGGCGTTTCCTTCGGCTGCGTACAAGTGGTTTTTTGCTGTCGCGAAATAAAGGTCATTCAAATTTGAACAGGCCTCTACCGGGTGCAATACCAGTTCATAATAGGCATCCTTATAAGCTGCCGGAATCGTCTTATACAGTAATTGCGCCTGATTTCTTAAATGATCGTAGTCTGCAGCCACGGTTTCAAACTCATGGTAATTAGTGAGGCTATAAGTATTTTCATCCAGTAATTCCGGTTTGCGGCGCGAGTTGTATTTAGTGTAATTGGTCAATATATCGGCTATTTCATTTTCATGCTCTTGGTCGAATTGCTGCCTGGCCCACAATCGCGTATACTCTTTTAAACGGCTGGCCGGCCATTTATTGGGCGCCCAGGCATAATCCAGGAAAAAGCTGATCGGGAACTCCATCGGTTTCAGGTCGCCCACGTTTACCACCCATACCTGTTTTGCGCCATATTCATACGCCAGGTGCATTTGCTCCCATGTCTTTGAAATAGGGTTGGTATTTAACCATTTATAATTTCTCGGATCACCCACATAATCAAAATGATAATAGATACCGTAGCCACCCTTGCGTTTCGGCTCTGTGAGTTTGGGTAGCTTCCTGATGTTTCCCCAGTTATCGTCGCACAATAACAAGGTCACATCATCCGGCACACGCATCCCCTTATCATAATAGGCCTGCACCTCTTTATACAGGGCCCACATCTGCGGCGTTTGTGAAGCGTCCTTCCCGGTAACATCGGCTATGATCTTACGCTGATCAGCTACGATCTTTTCAAGCAAAGTGATATTGCTTCCATCGGTCATGGGCATATCTCCGTCACCCCGCATCCCGACGGTTACGATGGTTTCTTTCGATCCCATGTTTTCGATGCCTTTTTTCCAGAAACCCCTTAATACTTCTCCATTGGTATCATAATTCCAGGCACCGGTACCATATCTTTTCCATTCCTGCTGCGCCCTGTCCATCGGTTCATGGTGCGAAGTTCCCATCACAATACCATACTCATCCGCTAATACCGGATCAGCCTTATCGTCATCATTAAAGGCATTTCCCCACATGGCGGGCCACAGATAATCCCCCTTTAACCGCAGGATCAATTCAAAAACTTTTTCATACACCTTGTGATTCACACCGCCGAATTTCTCTTTCGCCCAGCCCGAAAAAGCCGGTGCTTCGTCATTGATGAAAATGCCCCGGTATTTCACTGCCGGTTCGCCATCGGTATGCCTGCCGGGTAAAATGTAAAGGTTCTTTTGTTCTTTTATGGGTACGTCTGCCCACCAATACCAGGGCGAAACACCGATTTTTGCCGAAAGGTCATAAATGCCGAAAATAGTTCCCCTTTTGTCGCTGCCGGCAATCACCAGCGCCTTTGCAACGCCGGGCATCGGGTTGTTAACTACCTGTATCAAATAGGTTTCCCATTTACCCGCTATGCCATTAACTTGCAGCTTTCCATTATTTACCAGGTTATCAATTAACTTGCTTTTTCCGATAGTACCTATCAGGATCACTTCCGCTTTTCCCTGTGGTGCACCTGTAGAAAATGCAGGAGTAGCTTTTGTAACCGCGGCGATATCTTTTTGAAGATCCCTGGCGGCCCTGATCACCCCCGGATAATCGGAATCACTAATATAAATAGGAGCTGATTTGCCCGCTGCTGAAAGCTTAAAGGAGCCTTTCGCATCAATCGTACTGATGTATGAATTCCTGTCAACTGCGTAACTTTTGCTCGTGGACAGGATTATTAATAACAATGATGTGATAGCAGCTAATTTTATAAGCCTATTCATAAGGAATGTTGTTTCATTCAAAAATCGACCACTTTCCAATACGCCTTTTTGGGTTTCAGATCCTGGTTAAATAACAAAGGATAATTTTTTCTGCCACGTACCGGGTATTGATCCAGCCAGGTATGTTTATCCGATATGTTCCAGAAAGTAACCCCGGTGATCACATCCTTAAACTCCCGTAATACTTTGAAAACCATCGCATATTGATCTGCCTGCTTTTGCTCCAGTTCAGGAGTATAAGTATCCGATTCGCTATGGCGTGGCAATCGCGTGTTTTTCTCCCAGGGATATATTGACATGTCCAGTTCGGTGATCTGAACTTTCAGGCCAAGTGAAGCGAATTTTTTTATTGTCGCAACCAGTTCGTTTTGTACTGGCTCATAAATGGACCAATGAGCCTGCAATCCTACCGCGTTTACAGGCACCCCTGCATCGATTAATTTTTTTAATAGACGATACACCCGTTCGCGCTTCTCGGGCCGCTCTGTATTATAATCATTGTAAAACAATACGGCGTTGGGATCTGCTTCATGTGCATATTCAAATGCTTTGGTAATATAGTCATCTCCGCATATCTGATACCATAACGAATTGCGCAAAAATTTGGTGCTGTCATCGTCAATAGCTTCATTCACTACATCCCAGGCATATATTTTGCCTTTATATCTGCCAACTACCGACTTAATATGATCGTGCAGGCGCTGAAGCAGAACTTCTTTGGTAACCCTGTTTCCCCCTGCATCCTTAAAAAGCCATGCCGGTGTTTGCTCGTGCCAGCATAAGTTATGCCCCCTTACACGCAAACCGTGGTGTTGCGCAAAATTTACGATAGAATCCGCATCCTTCCAGTTATACCTATTCTCTTCGGGATGTATCGGTCCCATCTTCATCGCATTTTCAGGTGTCAGGCTATTAAATTGTTTGGTGATCAATGCGGCTTCATCCCCGTTTAAATTAGCGGGTGCAACCGCAACTCCTATCGGAAAATAATTTTTATAATAATCTTTTAAGCCTTTCGTAGCTTCATTCTGCCCCATTGCAACAACAGGAAATGTCATTAGCACCAAAGCCAGAAAATGAGTGGATGAGCGGTTCAATAATTTATACATCTGCTTTATCAGGTAGGCTGGTTGATATTTATCAAAAATATGTTTTTGCAATCGATTGCAAAGACTTATTCATAGATTAAACCACTTTTTATTTAAGTTTTTAATTGGCTATTTAGAAACCCGGAAAAATAAATTCGAATTGAGACACTACCAAAACTTATGGTACTTTTAATTAATGAATAACAGACTACAATTAGCCATAGTTACCGGCGGGGCATCCGGCCTGGGGCTGGCCACTGCAGCAAAGTTGGTTGAAAATAATGTCCGTACGATCATTATTGGCAGAAATGAGCAAAATTTAATAGATGTTGCCGGAAGCCTTGGGGAACTTTGCAGTTATAAAGTTTTTGACTTGGCTACCCTGAAAGATATCCCGCAATTGGTCAGTTCGATAACAGGAGAATTCGGGCCGATAGATATTTTGGTGAATAATGCCGGGATCAATCAAAAAAAACCTTTTACTGAGGTTACCGACGAAGATTTTCAACGGATCATCCAAACCAATCTCACTTCGGTATTTGTCTTGAGTCGTGAGGTAGCTAAAATTATGCTTAAACAAAAGTGTGGCTGTATTATCAATATCAGCTCGATGGCAGCGCAATACGGCATCCCTTATGTAATTGCTTATACGGCTTCTAAAACAGCTATCGAAGGCATGACCAAAGCCATGGCGGTAGAACTATCCCCTGAAGGGATAAGGGTTAATTGCGTGGCGCCGGGCTTTATCGCTACGAACATGTCGGCAAAGGCCCTGGACAATGACCCGCAAAGAAAACAGAAAGTGCTTTCACGCACCCCAATGGGCAAATTAGGCGAACCGGATGATGTGGCCGGCGCCATACTTTACCTGGTATCCGATGCAGCAAAATATGTTACAGGTGTTATATTGCCGGTTGATGGAGGAAATTCAGTAGGGTTCTGACGTAGGGAGAAAAGTAAAAGAGCATTGGCAAGTGCGATTCCTTCCTCGGGGAAGGGAAGGAAGGGGTTCTGCGATTAGCCTTTATGGCGAAGAAACCCCTCCCCGCCACTTCACCTCCAGCCGCACCCCTCCCCAAAGGAGGGAATTATTATCAGACATCCTGGAATGTTAAGTTCTAAAAATCTATCAATGACTGGCCGTAGGCTTAATAAATTTATCCGCCCATTGGATAAAATACTTGATGTTAGGGCCGTCGGTGTGTCCGCCATCGTGCTGTCGCCAGGCCAGCTCTCCATCAAGCAGGCCGACGTTTACATCGGGCATTTTTTCTGTATGATAATCGTTGGATACCCCCAGATCCTTTACGCCTAATAATTTGAATACCGGTCCGGCTGCTACCGCTGCCATATAACTTCCCTGGTGGTCGAGCCATTTAGCGTCACCCTGTGAAGGCACACCATAACTTATAAATGTCAACCGCGGGGCGCACATCGCGATCAGCTCATGCGAATCCACTGGCAGGTCATTTGCATTTTTACTGCCGAAGGTTGCCTCCTTTGCGCCATATTTCATAAAATTGCCCGCCATCCAATAATATTCGCCGCCGGTAAGGCTTTCTACCGCCTCACCAAAGTTGCGACGGTTCAACTTAGCGCCGCCTTCGCCAGATGAGCCAACTAAAACCATAGCAAAACGCTGGTCAAAAGCCATGGTAACCAACGCGGCTTTTCCATAGCGCGATACGCCTTCGATACCGACATGTTTGGCATCAACAGTGGGGTCTGTTTCCAAATAATCCAGGCCCCTTGATGCTCCCCAGGCCCAGGCACGTAACGCACCCCAATCATCCGGTTTGCGGGGTTGGCCTTTGTTGACCAGTCCGATGATACCCTTGGTTATACCTGCGCCGTTATCAGCCTGAATACTTCCCGGATCGATCAATACGCAACCCCACCCGGCAGCAACCAATTGCTGAAGGGCCGGCGGATCTCCAGGCGCTCTTGGTGCCCCAAAGCTATAGGGCGATGATTGTTCGGCTATAGGGTTATAAGCAGGATACTTTTCGAAGATGCTTTTTAATTCAGGATGCTCTTTCGTCAATAATTCTTTTAATGCGCTGTTGATCTTATCCAAATCATCCCGGTCAGGTTGCGCAGGGGCGGGAAGAACACTGCGCCCGAACATCATCAGCACAGGTACGGGGCCTTTGGCATTGGCTGGCAGCACCACAGTCATTGCTATATTTACATCGATAAGCGGATATGCGGAATTATCCACACGCCCGATCAGTTTTTTCGCAATTACGGGCGTAAATCCAATCCATTCCTTGTCTGTAATTTTAACTTCCCAGGTAACTCTGGGTGCATTTTTGGGGACGCGGCCATAGACCTCGCGCTCCATATCTTCTGCAATTTCCGGGCGGCGCTGATTCCACCACATATCCGCGGTTGTAACCTTTTTTCCGTTTTTTAAAGTGAGCGCATCGGGCAGGTTGGGATAGGGGTTGGCTAAGGATTCGTCATAATTTGCATGATTGGGAGCCTTATCATCCCCACTCGGCCCGGGCCGCAGTGCCTTGATGCCTAACTGATCCATCATGTTCTGATGATCCTGCTCGGCAGTAAAATTTACCGGTGGCGGATAATTACCTGTTGTTGCCGGTGCGTTTTGTGCATTGATCTTTGCAGCTATCAGCAGTAAAAGAAAGAGAAAAAGCTTTTTCATATTTGGTTTAATTGATCACGGCGTGTCTGTTGTAAAAGGTGATGCGGGCAGGCCCTCCCTGTTATATAAGTTTGCCCCTTCCGGGTTATCGGCCCAGGCATAACGTACATAAAGCGGCTGCGACAATTGGTCGTTCCAGACGATCACCTTATCATATTCGATGCGTGCATTGGCCCAAACGTATTTTTTATCAGCGCCAGCAATGGCGAATTGCATCAATGCCCCGCCATCTTTGGCAACAAGGCCGCTCCCGACATGATCAAATGTAAGCACGATCTTATTTCCCTCAATTTTGGATGACTGATATATCGGGCCCGATGATACCACCTTTGTATCGCCATAAGCAATTCTTTCAGCACCCAACGCCAGCCGCTCGCCCACATCCTTTTTATCCAGCGGATGAATATCATTCCACTCGCCGGCGTCAATGGTTACGGCCATCGCGGTGTTAGAAACAGAAAGCGTTTTTAGCTGTCCTTGCCGCAATTCGGCCCACTGGCTCTCAGATGGAGAATATTGCACTTCCATAAATCCAGGCAATTGCGCGTATATGAAAGGGATATTCCCAAGGTGCCATTTATCGCGCCAGTCTGCAATTAAAGCGGGCAGCAATTGCCCATATTCCTGTGGTTTATTGGTGTTTGCTTCCCCCTGGTACCAAAGAACACCCTTTATCCCATAGTTGATGAGCGGCGCAACCATCGTATTATATAAACCGGCCGGCTCATTTTGTTGCGAAAAATCGCTGCCTTCTACCATATTGCCCGGAGGTGCAAATACCTGCCCCACCTTGTATTGCCATTCGCCTTTTAAGTCAAATTTTTGCCCGTCTACCAATAGAAAATAAGATTTATCAGGTACGAAGCCACCCTTACCTAAGGTGTTAATCACCCGAACCACGATCACATTCTTACCCGGTTTCAGCAGGTTTGGGGGGACAACATATCTTCTTGGCGGATACTGGTAAGTGACATTACCTACAAGTACTCCATTAACATAAGTTTGATCAGCATCTACAATGCGGCCCATAAATAGCTTCGCCGGTTTACCGGCCGCAGATGCCGGTATGTCGATCTCTTTACGAAACCACACAACGCCATTTAAACCACGAATCCCCTGGTCGGCCCAATAGCCGGGCAACCAGAAATGATGCCATCCTTCGGCGACGTAAGACGTATCGTACCAGGTCTTAGGCCCCATCAGGCCCGAATCCATTGATTTTGTCCGTACTTTTTCAGCGTCCATTCGCGCTGAAACCAGGCTGCGGATATGCCGCATATAAGCAGTATCCCTGGTTTGTACCATACGCGCGGCATATTGCGGAATATTTTTAATTCCATCTTCGCTTATCCAGGCCTGAATGGGCGTACCCCCAACGCTCGAATTGATAATGCCAATCGGTACATGATATTTATTGTAGATCTGCCTTGCAAAAAAATAAGAAGCCGCGCCGAATTCAAGTACATCTCTTGGATTAGCTTCCTTCCATTTACCGGGAGGCAAATCTTCATGTACTTTGGATATATCTGACAGGGTAGGTATAAAAAAGTTTCGGATCTGGGGATAATTGGCATTCGCAATATCATCAGGGTACTTTTCCTTTACCCTTTCCATGTTTAATACCATGTTTGATTGCCCCGAACAGAACCAAACGTCGCCTATTAAAATATTATGAATAGTGATATGATTGCTTGCATCAATATCCATCGAATAGGGCCCACCAGCCTTCACAGCCGGAAGTATAACCGACCATTTGCCATTGCCATCTGCCGCGAGTTTACAGGTTTTATTGTTAAATTTTATGCTGATCTTCTCACCCGGTGCAGCCCAGCCCCATAAATTAAGTTTGACGTCCCGTTGCAGCACCATCCCATCACTTATTAATGACGGTAATCTCACCTGAGCGCTGCTTATCCCGGCTGTTAACAATAGGAGCAACCAGGAAAACCTGAGAAAGTATTTCATTGATAAATGGCGCTAAAACTGGTTTATTGAATTTTGATTTAAATATCATAAAAATCCACTATAAACAGGGTGTTTATGATCAACCATAAGTTTATTTAGCTTGAAAATCGAAAGCCGTTGCGCTTGCTAATAGAGGCATGATTTGGCCGATATTACAAAATGATATTTTTAGCACATAGCAGCTTAAGGCATTTATACAGTTTTGCCATACTAGTCTTTTCATGACGATAAGATCAGTAAATAGTTAATTAAAGGGAATCTGGGCGCGAGGCATAGATTCCTTTTGCATTTTATCGCTTTCCCTATACCAGGCAGAACACATACGCTGCTTTAAATTAATCCCGCACTATTACAATGATGTTCTCCTGTTTCGCTGACAGCACCTCTTTTATCCAGACAAAATCATCCTGAATTTCTTGTTTAACTGTGATTTACAGTTAATTATAAACTAAAATGCCTCTCTGGAAATCCGATTGGTAGTTTTCGCACACACTCCGAAAATGCGGCCATCTAATATTGTAAGGTACTCTTTCAATATTAACTGAACTTATAAAGCAACGGAAAATGAAATTTTTCACAGGGCCTCCTCCATAGTGGCAATCCCCGCCAGATCGAATCGAACTATCACACGATAGCAATACAAAAATTAACTAACTAAACTGACATGAAAAAAAAATTACTCTTAATTATATGTTTTAGCCTGATAGGTTTTTTGCAAGCCTTTGCGCAAAACAGTACGATAAGCGGTACTGTAACGTCTAAAGAGGATGGACTGCCTATTCCCGGTGCCACGGTAAAAGTATCGGGCACCAGTGGTGGCACCCAAACCAATTCTGCGGGCAAGTTCACAATCAGCGCGCCGAAAGGCTCCACATTGATCATCTCATTCGTAGGTACTGTTACCCAGCGCGTAGTTGTAGGCGACCAATCCACCATTAATGTAGCGATGGTTGCTTCAAGCAATAGCCTGGGAGAAGTAGTGATTACCACTTCACTGGGTATCCGGCACTCCGAAAAGGAACTGGGTTATTCCACTGCCAAAGTAACGGCTAAAGAATTAACAGAATCCAACGTAACCAACATCGCCAACGGTTTAACTGCAAAAGTTGCCGGTCTTGGTATTTATACACTCGATAACAGCGTAGACCCGAATGTTTCGATTGTATTACGCGGCAATCGTTCATTGGAAGGGAACAATAACGCCCTGATCGTAGTAGATGGGGTACCCATCCCCGGTGGTACATTAGCCTCCATTAACCCGAATGATGTTGCCGATATAACCATCCTGAAAGGTGCCGGATCAGCAGCTCTATATGGTTCTGAGGCATCCAACGGTGCTATCCTGATCACCACGAAAAGAGGTACTGGCGATAACAAGCCCACCGTTATTTATCAGAACTCTTTCCAGTTTGAAAAGGTAGCCTTTTATCCAAAGCTGCAAACCCAATTCGGTATTTATGGTGGTGAAGCAGGCAAATACCTTGATCCAAACACAGGTTTCTCAAAATATGTCCCTTACGAAAACCAGGAATACGGCCCGGCTTATGACGGATCTACAGTACAGCTTGGCGCCCCAATAGGCAGCGCTGACGGCCCTGTACAAATGGTGAAATATTCACCATATCCGACGAGCCCCATAAAAGCGTTCTTTAACACGGGTTTTACCGAGCAGAACGATATATCATTCTCACAGGGAGATGCCAAAAACTCCTTCTTTATGTCTGCGCAAAATGCCTACAGAACAACGGTAGTGCCGGATGATAAGAACATTAAGAATGCGTTCAGCGTACGCGGGCATAGAACTTATGGCATATTCTCGGCCGATTATTCAGTCGGTTATACCAAAACCAATATCAGTACCTATAATGATATTACTACAAATGGTGTGATTGGTAGTTACGTTACTACCGCCGCATTCAATGACCTGTATTCTTCGATACTTCAGCTGCCGGCATTTTTGGATATAAAAAAATACCAGGACCCGGATGGATTCTACGGCAATCCGAATGATTTCTATGACGCCTATGCCATTAACCCGTATTGGGTGATCAAGCACTCGCGCCGTAACGAGCAAAAAGATGTCATTCTATCGCAACTGAAATTAAAGCTGGAGCCAACAAGCTGGTTTGATGTAAGTTACCAGATATCCGACAATTTCGGTATTTTCCAGGAGCGTGATACCAAGCAGGAAGTAGATTTTACATCTTACGCCATCAGCGATTATTTTAGCGCCGGTAACGTTGCGTCGGGCTTCCCAACCGGTAAATCACCCGGCTTTGTATCTGATATCTATCAATATGGTGATGGGAGCAATAATCCTGTCAACGGATACTCCCGTATACAGGGCGACGCGGTGCTGGACTTTCACCATACCTTCTTTAAGGACTTTAAAACTAACCTGATCCTGGGTAATTCCATCAGGCAGCAAAACATAAAAACGCAGGGTACCAGCAGCAGCAACCTTTTAATAAAAGATTTCTATAATATCAATACGATTGCAGGCGCCCCCAATGCAGGTGAATTTGAACTGGTTGCCCGGAACGTTGCTTATTTCGGCGATCTGAGCATTGGTTACAAAGGCTGGATTACTTTGGATGCGACAGTTAGAAATGAGTCGGATTCGAGACTGGCGAAAGCACAGCGTAATTTTACTTATCCTTCTGCAAAGCTGGCATTTATCCCAACCGATGCTATCCCCGCTTTAAAGGATAACAAGATATTAAATTATGCTAAGCTTTACGCATCGGCGAGCCAGGTGGGTAATATCGATATCAACCCATACCAGATATTTAATATATATGCTGTTCCTCCTGGTTTCCCTTATGGTTCGTTGGGTGGGCTGGTTCCCAATACCCAAAATTATAGTCCGACATTAAAACCCGAATTGACCCGTGAAATAGAGTTTGGTACGGAGCTTTCATTTTTTGATAGCCGCATCGGTCTTAATGCCACTTACTACAAACAAAATGTAAAAAATCAAACTGTTCCTATCAGTACTTCGTCAACCACAGGTTACACAAGCTCTTTACTTAATATCGGTGAAACCGAATCAAAAGGATTTGAGCTGACCTTGAACGCCGACATATTAACACAGGCAAAAAACAAATTTGGCTTACGAATAGGAGCAACCTTCTCCGACAACGATTCAAAAGTAATTTCACTACTACCGGGCGTTGGTCAGCTTTCATTAGGCAGCGGACAATTCGCAGTTGTTGGCCAGCCATTCCCTTTACTTAAGGGTACCGATTTTGTACGAGATCCACAGGGCAGGGTAGTGGTAAGCTCTACAACAGGTTACCCAAGCACCGCACCGGGACTGACAACTTTTGGCAGAACGACACCGCAATATGACATGGGTGTCAACTTAAACCTGTCGTACAAATTTATAAGCTTAGCGGCGATTGCAGAATACAGGGGAGGAGATGTGATATTTAATGGCCAGGGAGGCGCGTTAACTTTTACAGGCGCTTCTGCAACATCAGCCTCCGCGGGCCGCGAGCGCTTTATATATCCAAATTCAGTTCTTCAAACCTCTCCGGGTGTTTATGTTCCCAATAATTCGGTAAGCGTTGTCAACGGTAATTATGGTTTCTGGCAAACGTCAGCTTTCAGCAGCACAGTTGCTCCTTTTGTATCAAGCGGCGCATTCTGGAAATTAAGGGAAGTCGATCTTGCCTTTAATTTAGATAAGCTGGTTGCTAAACACAAATTTATTAAAGGAGCTTCTTTTGCTTTAACTGGGCGCAACCTGTTCATTTTAACACCTAAAAGCAATCCTTATAGCGATCCTGAATTCTCAGCCAATCCAGCCACAAGTAACCTGCGTGGTGTAAACAACACCGGCCAAACCCCGGGTACCAGGGTGTTTGGGGCTAATCTCAAATTCACATTTTAATAAACAACGAGATGAAAAGATATATTTTAATCATAGCAATGTTTTTTGCGCTCGGTATTTCCTCTTGTAAAAAGAACTACCTGGGCCTGGAGACGAATCCGAATAATCCGTCGACCACAACGCCCAACCTTACATTGGCAGCAGGACTAAACAATGCTACCAATATCATTAACACGGTATATCCACAGGATGGTGTTTGGATGGGCTACTGGACACCGAGCGGTAACTTTGTTCCCATATCTAACATACAGGAATTCCAGATCACAAACACCAGCTTCAGCAATGTGTTCAATAATCTGTATTCCAACCTGACCAATCTGAATAACCTGCAAACGGTGGCGGCCAAAGATCCTACACTTGCCAATTACCAGGCAATCGCCATGATCATGAA